>Ga0209614_1000169_pt1 | contig 61109 bp, 50 predicted proteins | sample BlaSprsedimmetaG_FD_185484 | JGI IMG/M metagenome (GOLD analysis project Ga0209614, IMG submission 185484) | Hot spring sediment bacterial and archeal communities from California, USA to study Microbial Dark Matter (Phase II) - Blank Spring... ...
TTAAAAAGATGAAACAGAACTTCCAGCTGCACTATTTCTATGGAGAGAACGAGAATGCCATAAGAACCCAGGTATGGTGTACGCTGATTGCCCAGTTATTACTAACAGTCATACAGAAGATAGCCCAGACAAAAAAGGCTTTCTCAGTAGTGGCAGCCCTTGTAAGAATGCATTTGATCAGCATGCTGGATGTGTGTGTGCTGCTCAGGAGCAAAAACCGGAGTTACCAGATTGCCAGAGGATCTCCGGATGAAACATTGCAACTGGCCCTATTTACTAAAGATATGGGGGGAGGTCAATTTGAAAAATGAAAAACCAATGCCCTGTTTATGGGCATTACAAAAGAAAAAATACCGACTTTAGAATTTAGTCGGATAACAGTGTAAAACAACCCATGAATAAGGAAAATTCATACGTGCGTGTTTACCTGAAAAACATGCTGCTGACCGCACTGGCAGCGGTTCTTCTCCTGCTCCTGGCATATTTTTCAGTACACAGCGGAAAAAATGCCATTCTCGACCGGCAGCAATTGTGTATGGAGCAGTGGAATGCTATCCATGACCTCTCGGCAACAAAACTTCACCTGCTGGAGAAGCTGCAGGAACCCGGCCTGCCTGTCTTGCCCGAAGAGATGATCAACGGGGTTCCCAATACAAGACCGCTTGCCCGCTTTCTGGAAAATTGTGATTCCCTGGCACTGAAAATGACCGGAAACGAAAACAGGACAGCAGATTACCGGATCCTGCAGGAATATATCAATCATAGCCATGAGATGAAAGCAGCGGTATCACAATATAATGACCTGGTGAGGGAAAGCAACCATTTTATGAAAGAATTTCCCAATAATTTTTATTCATCTCTCTTTTCCATTCCCAGTTTGCCTGATTTTCGGGAGAATGATAATTATTTATCTAATATTGAATTATATTTATTACAATATTAATATTATTGAATTAATTATTTAATTTATTTATTTATATATTAATTATATTTAACTATCATTTAACACAATAACCGATGAAAAAGATGCAAAGACGTTCGTTGCTGACCATCCTTCCGGTAGTCATGCTGGCCCCTCTGTTCACGGGATGCGGATACAACAGCATGGTAACTATGGACGAACAGGTGGCCAGTCAGTGGGCCCAGGTGGAAAATGCCTATCAGCGCCGGGCTGATCTGATTCCCAACCTGGTAAACACTGTGAAAGGGTATGCCGATTTTGAGCAGGAAACCCTTACCCGGGTCATTGAAGCCAGGGCGCAGGCCACATCGGTAAACATTCAGCCCGACAATCTGAACCCCGAGGCCCTGCAGCAGTTCGAACAGGCCCAGGAGGGTTTATCCTCGGCTCTTTCCAGGCTGCTGGTAACGGTTGAACGTTATCCCGAACTGAAAGCCAACCAGAATTTCCTGGAGTTGCAGGCACAGCTGGAAGGAACGGAGAACCGGATTGCGGTGGAACGCCGAAGGTTCAATGAAGTAACTCAGCAGTACAACTCCTACATCCGGCGTTTCCCACAGCTTATCACGGCGGCTATTTTCGGATTTGAGAAAAAAACCTATTTCGAAGCGGCTCCGGGTGCCGAGGAAGTACCGACCGTTGAATTTTAGCATTGCCTATGAAACCATCCGATTTTATTTCAAAACAGGAAGAGGAAAGAATCCTGACGGCCATCAGGGAAGCGGAAACCACCAGTTCGGGAGAGATCAGGGTACACCTGGAAAAGCACTGCCCCGACGAAAATGTACTGGACAGGGCAGCTTATGTTTTCGAAAAACTGGGCATGCATAAAACCGAACTCCGGAACGGGGTTCTGTTCTACCTGGCTGTGGAAGACAAAAAGTTTGCCATACTGGGCGATGCCGGTATCAATGCCGTAACCCCCGATGATTTCTGGGACCGGGCCAGGGACCGTATGCAGGATTATTTTACTGAAGGCAGGTTTGCCGAGGGACTGGAAGAAGGGATCAGAATGGCGGGAGAAGCCCTGAAAGAATATTTTCCATACCAGGAAGACGACATCAATGAATTATCCAATGAAATATCAAGTGGAAAAATTTAAGGAAGTGCAAAGACGGGTTCTGGCCGGCTTGATGCTCATCGCGTTACTGACCCCCGGCCTTTCACAGGATATCCCTCCGCGACCCCAGCCACCCAGGCTGGTGAACGACATGGCCGGAATTCTGAAAGAGCCGGAAGCCGCCCAACTGGAATCCATGCTGGTAGAGTTCGACCGTGCCAGCTCAACCCAGATTGCCGTTGTAACCATCCCCGATCTCGGAGGGTATGACATTTCCGACTATGCCTTCCGGCTGGGAGAAGCCTGGGGAGTGGGACAGGAAGGATTCGACAACGGGTTTGTGGTGCTGGTCAGGCCAAAAGCAGCAGAAAGCCGGGGGAGAGTATTCATTGCCACCGGCTACGGGGTTGAGGAATACGTTCCCGATGCCGTGGCCAAACGGATCGTGGAAACCGAAATGATCCCTCTTTTTGAGCAGAACCAATATTTTGAAGGCATCAAACGCGGGGTGGACATTTTGATATCCCTTACCGAAGGGAAATTTACGGCCAGGGAATACATGGAACAGACGGAAGGCAGCGGCGCCGGCTGGGGCCTTCTCGTGTTCCTCATCTTTTTTATCGTATTCATCCTGAGAAGCCGGAAAAGCCGTTACCGTACCATGGGAGGCGACCTGCCCTTCTGGGCCGCCCTTTTCCTTCTGGGAAGCTCCGGACGATCGCACAGTGGACATTTCGGTAATTTCAGCTCGGGTTCGGGCGGATTCGGCGGAGGCGGTGGTTTCGGTGGTTTCGGTGGCGGAAGCTTCGGCGGAGGAGGGGCCGGGGGAAGCTGGTAATCAGCTGTTTCCTGTCTCCTGCCCTGCCAGAGACCGAAGCGACCGGCGGGCCTTTCTGCGGATGAACGAACGGTATTCCATGGTTTTCATCCGTAAGCACAGCCGGTAATATTCTCCGGCCCTCCGGGTGTATCCGTTTTTTTCGCATATCTGTCCGGCCTGCCAGGCAGCATAGGCCGGATAATACCAGGGAGCTTCCATCCCCATCCCGATGGTCTGGTCAAAACTTTTCAATGCGGCCTCATCCTTCCCCAGTTTCTGAAGAATACGTCCCATACGGTAGGTATATTCCAGTGCAAAACGTCCCGACCGGGTTATCTCTTCCGGCCGGATGTGTTGCATCACCTGCAGAGCCTCGTAATAATACCCCCCGTCAAACAACAGCCTGGCATGAAGCAACCCGCGATGAACACCCGTGGAATAACCCGCCTCAGCCACAGCCTGCCGGTCAGCTTCTGTCACCTGATATCCTTCGGTTTTCACCCGGCCGATGAAATGCAGGTACTCGTTCTCCCTTCCAAGCAGCAAAGCAGCCCATGCCCGTTTCAGCAGGGCCGACTTCCTATAGTGACCTCCCCGGTAACTCTCCAGGAACCTGTCCAGGCAGGCGCCTGCTTCTTCAATGCCTTTTCTGAGCCAGGCTTCTCCCATCAGATACTCAAACCAGGGAATGTCAGACCGGATGGTCCAGTAACCGCATTCCCTGATCACCTCTTCATTTTTTCCGGCTTTTTTCAAAGAAACCAGCCTGATCAGGGCAGGTAAGGCTTCCGCACCACAGGCAGAACCCACCAGGGAACCGGCCATCAACGGCTGGTCATCCGCCAGGAGGCAAAGGGCATGGAGCACCTGGATCTCCCGGCGGAAGATACTGCATTCAGGATACATAGATGCAGCCTCTTCCAGGTAGGGGGCATGCCCTTCCGGGGAAAAAGACATGCCAGGAAGAAAAGATATCAGTGGACGGGGAAAGTTGCCGGCCAGAAAAATAAAAAGCCCTTTTGTCTTCAGATATTGTGGATCGGCAGGCGCAGCGGGAATAGCCGTGAAGGTTCGGAAAGCCTGCAAAATACGCCGGCCAGCCTTTATTTCTTCCCCGAAACAAAGATACACCATGGCCGACTGCAGGTACATGGCACTGAGCTGGAGAGATGAACCGGTGGAACGGGTAGCATTACGCACAAAGAGTTCCATCCTTTCGCCCTCTCCTTTCAGAAAAAAATCATAATCCACAGGGTCCTGAAATAACACCGTTTGCACGGCCAGAGAATAATGTGTATAATAAACCGGGGAAAGTGACGTATCATGCAGTGAACGACCAAACACCCTCCTTTCCTTGCCCGGATGAAGCACTGCCCGGAGCATTTCCTCTTCAGAAAAAAAGCTATTCTGACAGGAGACTTTCCATGGCAGCAAAGTGCAGCTGAAAATGAAAATTACAGAAACGACCGCATGCGACAGTGTTGCGGCAGGGAGCCGCATAAATGGGGAACCAGCAGACAACGGCAGCCAGCGTTTTCTTCCGGAAGGGTCAGGACTCTTCCTGGTAAAAAAAAGAGCGGGCAGGAAAGGGAGGTTATTTTTTGCCGGTCTTTTCTGCAGGTTCCGGTTTTTTGATATCCACAAGAATTCGTCCGCAGTATTCACATACGATGATCTTCTTTCCCGACTGGATATCCAGCTGGCGCTGGGGTGGGATTTTGTTGAAACACCCACCGCAGGCATCCCTTTCGATGGTTACCACAGCCAGGCCGTTCCGGGCATTTGCCCTGATACGCTTATAGGCGGAAAGCAAACGGGGTTCGATGATCTTCTGGTACTCTTCCGAACGCCTGATCAGCTCTTCTTCTTCCTTTCTGGTATCGTTTGTAATATCGTCCAGGTCCTTCTTTTTATTTTCCAGGTCGACTTTCCGCTCATTGAGAATCTGTGTTGATTCTTCGATAATTTCAGTTTTTTCTTTTACCTGGGCGGTGAATTCCCTGATCCGTTTTTCACACAACTCAATTTCAAGGGTCTGGTATTCAATCTCTTTGGAAATGGAATCGAACTCGCGGTTATTCCGCACGTTCATCTGCTGTTCTTCGTATTTTTTGATCAGGTTCCTGGCCTCCTCGATCTCATTCTTTTTCCCTGCAATAGCAGCTTCCAGTTGTTTGATTTCATCTTCGTAATTCCTGATCCTGGTTTCCAGGCCAGCAATCTCATCTTCCAGGTCCTGTACTTCCAGGGGAAGCTCCCCACGGAGGGTTTTTATTCGGTCGATGGCCGAATCTATCTGCTGCAATTCATAAATGGCTTTCAGTTTTTCTTCAACTGTCATTTCCTTTGTGGAGGTAGGATTTTTCTCTTTGGCCATGGTTTAGAGATAATTTACCGGATTCGTATTGGTTTCAGAAAATTGAACTGCAAAATTAGGGAATTTTTTACTTATTAATTCATAAAATATCTCTTTTGTGAACTGTTCGCTTTCATAATGGCCAATATCGGCCAGAAGAATTTTCCCGTCGGCATCAAAAAACCGGTGATAGCTTATATCTGCCGTAAGAAAGGCATCGGCACCGGTACCAATGGCATGTTCTGTAAGGTGGCTACCGCTACCGCCGCATACGGCCACTTTTTTCACCTTTTTCCCCCTGAGCGGGGAATGCCGGATACAGGGGATATGGAAAACATCCTTCAGGAACTTCAGAAAATCTTTTTCTGTCATTTCTTTTTCCAGTGAGCCGGTCATTCCCTGCCCTGCTCCCGGCCATTCATTTTCCAGGGGATAGATATCGTATGCCACTTCTTCATAGGGATGGGCGTCGATCATGGCCTTCACCACCCGGCTCTGAAGGAAGAAAGGGAAAACCGTTTCCCATCTGACCTCGGGTTCAGTGTGTATCTCTCCTGTTTTACCCACGTAAGGATCGGCTCCATCAAGAGCCCGGAAGGTCCCCTCCCCTTTTGTGTGGTATCCGCACCGGTCATAATTTCCTATATGGCCGGCGCCGGCATCAAATACCGCCCGGCTGACTGACTCCAGATGACCGGACGGAATAAAGCACACCAGTTTTTTCAGCCTGCCGCGTTCAGGTTTTAAAACCGAACAATTTTGCAGTCCGATTTTCCGGCAAATACGTCCGTTCACGCCTCCATGTACCGCGTCGAGATTGGTATGGGCGGCATATACTGCCACCCCTTCACGAAGGGAAGCTATCACGGCTTTTTCCACAGGACCGGATCCCGTGATCTTCTTCAGCGGTTGAAAGATCAGGGGGTGATGTGCCACTACCAGGTTCATTTTTTTCTTTACCGCTTCCATAATCACCTTTTCGGTCACATCCACCGATATCAGAGCACCCGACAGGGTTGCCCCGGGATCGCCCAGAAGCAGTCCGGCGTTATCATAGGATTCCTGTAAACCCGGAGGGGCAAATGCATCCAGGAATTCCACCAGCTCAATTACCTTCATGGATCTTGATATTGTTATTTTGCATGTTATCAGCAAGCACTCAGAGGGAATCGCGGATATCGATCAGCATTTTCCGGATATTCTGGAGGCTTTCGATCACCTGAAAATTGTTTACAGTATCCTCACGGTTCTCACGCAGTTTCTTTCTGGCACCTTTCAGGGTCATCCCTTTCTCCTTTACCAGGTGGTAAATAAGATGAAAATTCTGCACATCCTGGGGAGTGAACAGTCGGTTTCCCTTTTTATTCTTTTTAGGTTTGATAATATCGAATTCCTTCTCCCAGTACCTTACAAGCGAGGTGTTTACATGAAACATTTCGGCCACCTCTCCGATGGTGTAAAATACTTTTTCAACCTTGGGTTCCTTATAGGGCATTCCGCTGTTCAAATAAGGGATATAAATGTAACAAAAATTCTCTGACAATTCAATGAAGAAAAAGACCAAAAGAAATAATCCGGTTACCCTCCCGTTTTTCGGATCATCCCTTCCTCATCGATCATCAGGGGAACTTCAGGAAAATCATGCTCGAGCAGCTCCTGCAGTTTCCTGATCACTCTTTTTTCCGGATCGTGAAATGTGCCACCCCATCCCGGCTGGTATACGGGCACCACCTGAGCTTCCAGAAATTCTCCCCGGCGGTTGACTTTCACCCTGACAATGGGGGCAATCCCGTTGGGTCCGCTAAGGTTGAACCGTCCCCAGGTACAGAAATTCCCCAGGCTGTAAATGATAAAACGGTCGCGGTACAGGTCAACGCTTCGGGTCACGTGGGGGCCGTGGCCGAATACCACATCTGCTCCCGCATCCACCACCGCATGGGCAAAAGCATATACATCGCCCCGGTCTGTACCCAGAAATTCTTCCGTGGTACGGGGAACATGCTCATGATCTTTCCCTTCGGCACCTCCGTGAAAAGACACGATCACCACATCGCTCAGACTGTCCATTTGCGCCACCAGGCGGGCAGCCGTTTCCAGATCCTGAATGAGCGGAGTGCCACCAGAAGTTGAAAAGGCACAGAACCCGTACCTGACACTGTCCTTTTCCCAGAGGGCACAGGGAACATGATCGAAACCTGCCCAGGCAAGGCCGGCTTCCGTTAACACGTTTCCCGTATTTTTCCTTCCGGCAAGGCCAAAATCATTGGAATGGTTATTGGCCACGCTAATCAGGTCGAATCCCGCATCCACCAGACAGTGCACAAATTCTTCGGGCATTCTGAACACATAGCAATTCAGGGTATCGCGGCAGAATTTCGGTTCACCGCATTCGCCTGCAAAAGTCCCTTCCAGGTTTCCCACCGCCACATCGGCTTCTTCAAGCCATGATTTTACTTCCTGCATCAGTGGAAAACAATCTTTTCCGGGAGGAAGATACCGTTCAGAAGGATAATCGGTTCCCAGCATGATATCTCCCACCCCGGCAATAACCAGTGTATCGAAAGGAACAGAAGCCACGAATTCGCCCTGCCCGGCGATCACCAGGGTATCGCCTGGAACAATATGCAGGGTATCCTCTGTCCCGATGATGGTAATAGTGTCGGCCGAGAATAGCCTCAGGGTATCGGACACCCCGATGCGGAGAGTATCCGGCACCTGGGCATGGAGCCCGGCAGACACCGCAAGCAGGAACAGGAGCAAACCGGAACGAGACCGTATCATTATGCACGAAAAAAGGCAGGAAAAGACTGAGCCCTTTCCTGCCGTATATCTTTGTTCCATGGTATTCAGATCAATCAAACGTTTGACCTGAATTCATGGATATTTCGATCATTCTGTCATATTCATCAGGAGACAGGTCGTTGAAGAAATAATTGATCGGATTTACTTTCTTCCCGTTCTGGTGCACTTCATAATGCAGATGGGGAGCGGTGCTGGTTCCGGTGCTACCCACAAAACCGATCACGTCGCCCCGTTTCACTTCCTGTCCCTTTTTCACATTGAACCGGCTCATGTGGGCATACAGGGTCGCAAACCCGAAACCGTGATCAATGACAACATGGTTTCCGTACCCCCGCCGGGAAGAGATAACTTCCTTCACCACGCCGTCGCCTGTGGCATAGATTTCGGTGCCTGTGGGAGCGGTAAAATCGATACCGTAGTGGAATTTTTTGATCTTGTAAATGGGATGTATCCGGTATCCCCAGCCGGAAGCGGTGCGTGTCAGGTCCTTGTTCGAAACAGGTTGAATGGCCGGGACATGGGATAGCATCAACTCTTTGTTCCGCGCCAGGTCAATCACCTCATCATAGGATTTCGATTGTACGTATAGCTTTTTGGTGATCTTATCAAGCCGGGCGGCAGTTTCAATAACAATTTCGGAATTCTGATACCCTTCCAGACTGGTATACCGGTTCGTCCCGCCAAATCCGGCTTCCCTGATGGAAGTCGGAATGGGATCGGCCCCGAAGATCGTCCGGTAAATATTATCATCCCGCTGTTGGATATCGGCCAGCACCTTTTCCATCTGGCTAAGCTTTTCATTCATGATCTCGTACTGCAACACCAGTTGTTCATTCTCCTTCTTCAGGAGTCTTTCCTCAGGTGAATCAAAAAAAGTGGTGAAAAGCAGGCCGTATATTATAGCCACCAGGATGCTGCCAATGAAGTAGGTAATAAACCGGAAAAATTTTTGCCTCACCGACGGAGATACCTTTTCATAGGTGAGCAATTCAGGATTATACCTGTACCTTTGCTTCGGCATACAATTGCTTATTTGCTTTTAAAATTAATAAAAAACTATTTCAAAAAGAGCAAAACTAATTTAAATAAATTAATTTTACAACCTTGACCGGAAAATACATAAATTCCTTTATTAAATAATATATTCCATTCGCCTTACACACAGTTTGATATGACAGCAAGTGAGATAAGAAAGGCATTTTTTGATTTTTTTACCGGAAAGGGCCATGAGATCGTTCCTTCGGCACCCATGATAGTAAAGAATGATCCCACGCTGATGTTTACCAATGCCGGGATGAACCAGTTCAAGGACATTTTTCTGGGGAACCGTTCTCACCCATCGAGCCGTGTGGCCAACTCCCAGAAATGCCTTCGCGTTTCGGGAAAACACAACGATCTGGAGGAGGTTGGACATGATACTTATCACCATACCATGTTCGAGATGCTGGGGAACTGGTCGTTCGGCGATTATTTCAAGAAAGAAGCCATTGCCTGGGCAATGGAATTCCTTACCGGGGTATTGAAAATCCCGGCCGGAAACCTGTATGCCACAGTATTTGAAGGAGACCGGGCTGAAGGCATCCCCATGGATGAGGAAGCCCTGAAATTCTGGCATGACCATCTTCCCGGCGATCATATTCTTACGGGATCAAAAAAGGACAATTTCTGGGAAATGGGGGAAACCGGGCCCTGCGGCCCCTGTTCGGAAATTCATGCAGACCTCAGAACCGACCGCGAGAAGGCGGAAAAACCGGGACATGAACTGGTAAATGCCGGCGACGCGAGGGTAATTGAAATATGGAACCTGGTATTCATACAATTCAACAGAAAAGCCGACGGAAAGCTGGAGCAGCTTCCGGCCAGGCATGTGGATACCGGCATGGGCTTTGAGAGGCTCTGCCGGATTGTGCAGAATAAAGCATCGAACTATGATACCGATCTTTTCCAGCCCATTATCCGTGAGATCGGATTCCGTACCGGTCATTCCTACGGAGAGGATCTGAAAACCGACACAGCCATGCGGGTGGTGGCCGACCATCTCAGGGCCATTTCCTTTTCCATTGCCGACGGGCAGATCCCTTCAAACACCGGAGCTGGATATGTAATCAGAAGGATCTTACGCCGGGCCGTGCGATACTGCTTTTCTTTCCTGAAACAGGAACATCCGGTTATTTACAGTCTGGTTCCCACGCTGGTCGAAACCATGGGAAACGATTATCCTGAACTGGTAAAGCAGCAGGAACTCATTATGAAAGTGATCAAAGAAGAAGAATCATCCTTTTTACGCACACTTGAAACAGGTATACGCAAACTGGACGAGCAGGTGCGGAAAACCCTGGCTACCGGAGAAAGGTCGATCAGCGGAAAAGCGGCTTTCGAATTATATGACACATACGGTTTCCCCCTCGATCTCACTGAGCTCATTCTGAGAGAACATCAGCTTTCGGTGCGCAGAGAGGAGTTTGACCGTGAAATGAAAACCCAGAAAGAACGTTCCCGGAACGCAGCTTCGGTGGAAACAGGAGACTGGGTCAGGGTCCACGATGAGAAAGAAGCGGAATTCACCGGGTATGACAATCTGGCTTCCGATGTTTTGATCACGCGGTACCGGAAAATCCGGAAAAAGGGGAAAACATTGTACCAGCTGGTATTCAACCGCACACCCTTTTATGCCGAATCAGGGGGACAGGTAGGCGATACGGGATACATTTCCTCCGGAGGGGAAAAGATCCGGATTGTCGACACCCAGAAAGAAAACGAGCTGGTGGTGCATATCACCGACACCCTGCCGCAGGAACCTGCCGGCACGTTCCATGCCACTGTCGACCGGAAACTCAGGGAAAATACCGCCAGGAACCATTCGGCCACCCACCTGCTGCATCATGCCCTGCGCGAAGTGCTGGGCAAGCATGTGGAACAGAAGGGTTCGCTGGTACATCCCGATTACCTCCGGTTCGACTTCTCCCATTTCAGAAAGGTAACGGAAGAGGAACTGTCAGAGATCGAAAAACGGGTAAACCGGATGATCAGGCAGGATATCCGTTCGGAAGTGCATTCCGGAATGAAAATGGAAAAAGCAAAAAATTTGGGTGCCCTGGCCCTTTTCGGGGAGAAATACGCAGATGAGGTGCGCGTGGTGAAATTCGGCGATTCGATCGAGCTTTGCGGAGGGACCCATGTGCATTCCTCCGGCCAGATCGGTATTTTCAAGATCGTTTCCGAATCGGCTGTGGCTGCTGGCATCCGGAGGATTGAAGCCGTAACAGGGCAAAAAGCCGAAGAGTATTTCCGCGAACTGGAAAATACACAGAAAGAACTCCAGCACCTGCTTCGGGTAAAATCCGGTCAGCTGGTACAGTCAGTAAAAAAACTTCAGGAAGAAATCCAGGAACTGAGGAAGAAAACAGCCAGCCTTCACCGGGAAAGCCTGCATGAGATCAAAAAAAGGCTCAGGGGCTCGGCACGTGAAATAGACGGTATTTATCTCATTGCCGAACGCATTGATGTGGAAGATGCCGGACAACTCCGCGACCTTTCGTTTCAGCTGAGACAGGAAATTTCCCCTCTTTTCCTGGTGCTTGGCACCGAATCGGAGGGAAAAGCTCTTCTTTCGGTCATGATCTCCGACGATCTGGTCAAAGACCGTGGATTTCATGCCGGGAACATGATCAGGGAAATGGCACGGGAAATACAGGGTGGCGGCGGCGGGCAGCCTTTCTTTGCCACGGCAGGAGGAAAAGATCCGGCCGGGCTGGACCGTGCGCTGGAAAAAGCCGTTTCGATGGTTACATCAACCTGACAAAATTACGGTCAGCGGTCAGGTCAGTAGGTTGTGGTCATGTTTGCCGGCACCACAATCAGATAATCGGCCTTCCCCCTGTGTTCTTCATCCAGTTCTTCCGTATTTTCCTGCAATACGGTAGCCACAGTCACCACTTCCGTTCCCGGGCGATAGTGTTCGATGTACCAGAGAATTCCTTCATGGTTCTCGGAATGATAGGAGCCATTGATATGAAAAACCAGTTGCCCGGGCTCCCAGGCTGCGAGGATAAAATGTGCCATGGTAGCATCTTTCAATGCCTGAGCCTTCGGCAGATGATCACTCGTCATACCTCCCCCGTGATCCATTTTGAGCATTTTTCTGTACGAGCCCACCTGCGGATCATAAGGAACCGGCAGGGGGGCAATCCAGGAAAGCGCTTCGCAGGTAAGTTTCTCCAGTTCTTCAAAGCCTCCGGCCGCCACCATGGCAGCATACCGTCTGGGAACATTCGAGGCAACAAACCTGAGCTGGTGTTTCCGGGCAAATTCAACCAGCGGCTTGTAATCGGTTGAATAATTTTTCCATAATCTGGCGTCCTCTTCAAACCGACCGGTGCTGATCCATCCGCTGAGATATTCATCGAGCAGTAACTGGTTATCGGCTTCGAACATTTCTGCAGCCAGCATCAGCCGGTTTCCCACTTCGCGGTAAAGGTCCGTTACCATTTCAATTTCCATCCAGTGAGCAATAGGATTGTTGTGCAATTCGCCGAAAAAGACCATATCTGCCCCGGTCATTTCCTGTAACATAAGCGAATACTCCACCTCCATGCCATGAGCGGTAAACAGGCGGCAGGCCGGTTTCCCGGAGGCCTGTACCAAGACACTGCCGGCAAGAAGGATCCCTGTCAAGCATATAGTTTTCATGTTCACCACAGATTGATTGTCAATTCAAAACTACACAATATTCTTCCGAACCGTTCGCCCGAGGTGCAAATTTTCGTATATTTAAGCATCAGGGATCGCCGGATGAAAAGAGTATTCGACATTCTGAAACAATACGAAGAGAAAGGGCACAAACCCGATGTATTCGGAGAAAAAAAGGACGGGTGCTGGAAATACGTAAGTAGCCGGGAATATGCGGAACAATCTGATCTGGTCAGTATGGGGCTGCTGGCCATGGGTCTGCGGAAGGGCAATACGGTTGTCAGTATCATGGTGCACAGTTTCCCCGAATGGAATTTTCTGGATATGGGGCTGAGGCAGATCGGAGTAATTCACGTGCCGGTATATCCATACCTTGGAGAAGCGGATTTGGAATATATTTTATCCCAGTCGGTTCCCTCTCTGGTTTTTGTTGAAGATGAGACCCTCATGGCCCGTATTCAGCCCGTTCTTCAGAAGACAAACCCGGGCGCCGGGTTGTACTCTTTCTCCCCGCAAACGGGCATCCCGCATTCTTTGCAGGAAATTACCAGACTGGGCATGAAAGCAAGAGGGAAACAGGAAGGAGCGCTGCAACGGATCAGGGGAAAAATAACAGAGGAAGACGTGGTCACCCTGATCTATACTTCAGGCACCACGGGGAATCCGAAAGGAGTACTTCTCACCCACAGGAATCTGGTAAGCAATATCCTCACCTCCTCCACCCTGCATCCCCTCGGACCAGCTGACAGGGTGCTGAGTTTCCTGCCCCTGTGCCATATCTACGAGCGCACATCCAATTATCAGTTTCAGGTTTGCCGCACCACCATTTGCTACGCTGAAGGGTTTGGCACCATTGTCGACAATCTGAGAGAAATACGGGCAAACGGTTTTGTGACTGTACCTCGTGTTCTGGAAAAGATACAAGAGGGCTTTATCACAAAAGCCAGCCGGGAAAAGGGCTTGAGCGGTCATATTTACCGCAGGGCCATGGTCCTGACTGGGGAATACCCGCCCGATCATCGAAAGTCCCTGGGATTCAGGATCAGGAGGAAATTTTACGATCTGCTTGTTTACAGGCACATCAGGAATTTTCTGGGGGGCAGGATACGCTTTATAGGAGTGGGTGGTGCTTCCTGCTCCCTGAAAATCGAAAGGTTCATGTGGACAGCCGGACTGAGAACCTGTCAGGGTTACGGCCTGACCGAAACCTCCCCCCTGGTCAGTCTGAACCGTTATCCTCCCCGGCAACACCGCCTGGAAACGGTAGGGCCTCCCATTCCCGGGGTAAAGGTAAGGATTGCTCCCGACGGCGAAATCCTGTGCCGGGGGCCCAATGTGATGAAAGGCTACCTGCACAACGAAGCCGCCACCCGCAAAGCCATTGATTCCGGCGGATGGTTCCATACGGGGGATATGGGCATGCTGACGGAAGACGGTTTTCTGATCATCTCCGGAAGAAAAAAGGAAATTTTCAAAACCTCCTACGGAAAATACATCAGTCCGCAGCACATTGAGGATGTATTCAGGGAATCCCCTTTCATCGATCATATCCTGGTAGTGGGCGAAGGGAAAAAATATGTAGCAGCCCTCATCTGTCCGAACCCCGGCCGGCTGAAAAACTGGCTTAAAGAAAATTATCTGCAGGTCCCCGGCAGCCTTACCGGACTGATCTCCCATCCTTTGGTCATAAACATGATGGACCGGGAAGTGGAAAAACAAAACCGGCAGCTGGGAGAGACCGAAAGGATTAAAAAGTATGTACTTCTTTCCGACAGCTGGGGGATCAAAACAGGGGAAATCACCCTGAGCATGAAGCTAAAACGCGATATTCTTCATGAGAAATACCGAAGGGAGATCGAAAGTCTTTTCTGATTCGAAAAGCAGTCGAAATTTTTCATTTTTCTTAAATTATCCAATATGTTGTTATTCTATTAGTTATAGCGCTTCATTTTATATTTTCCCCAAACAAAGAACAGGCGGTCGAATTCCGGTAAAAATATTTTCTATATTTGGGCATAAAACCACCCGATATGAAAGTAACACGTACGTTCGACATCCTGGATCATGCTCTGGAGAGCTATAACAAAGAGGTAGCCCTGGCGGGGAAGGTCAACAAAAACTGGGCAACTTACAGTTCCCGTGAATATTTCGAAAAAGCCACCCTGTTCAGCTACGGATTGCTGGCCATGGGATTGCAGCCCGGAGATAAGGTGGCCATGATCTCCAATAACCGGCCGGAATGGAATTTTGCCGATATGGGCATGAGCCAGGCGGGTATTGTTCATGTACCGGTTTACCCTACCCTGAGTAACGAAGAGTACGAATATATTTTCAATCATGCCGAACCCAAACTGATTATCGTATCCGACCAGGCCCTGTATAAAAAGATCCGCCCGCTGATGGAAAAGGCTCCCAGCCTGAAGGATATTTATACGTTCAACGAGGTAGAAGGAGCCAGAAACTGGAAGGAACTGATGGAACTGGGAAGGAAAAATGAAGAGAAATTCAGGGATGAACTGAAGAAGATCAGGAACAGTATTGGAGAAAACGATATGGTTACCCTGATCTACACATCGGGCACTACCGGGCTTCCCAAAGGAGTGGCACTGAGTCACCGGAATCTGGTGAGTAATGTGATGGGAACCATCAAGGTTCATCCTTTCGGGCCAGAATCGAAAAGCCTGAGTTTTCTGCCCCTCTGCCACATCTACGAAAGAATGCTGAATTACCATTACCAGTACAAGGGTATCAGCATTTACTACGCAGAAAGCCTGGGAACCATTGTGGATGACCTGAAAGATATCAAACCCGATCTCTTTACCAGTGTGCCCCGTTTGCTGGAAACCGTATACAACAAGATCATCGGAAAAGGAAAGGACCTTCCCGGCATAAAAAAGCGCATTTTTTTCTGGGCGGTGAATCTGGGACTGCGTTATAAACTGCACAACCAGAACTCCTGGTTTTACAGGCTTAAACTGAGAATAGCCGACAAGCTGATTTTCAGCAAATGGAGAGAAGCGCTGGGCGGAAACATCAAAATAATCGTGTCGGGAAGTGCAGCCCTTCAGCCCCGCATTGCCACCATTTTCTGGGCAGCAGGTATCAAGGTGCTGGAAGGATACGGCCTGACCGAAACTTCACCTGTCATTGCGGTAAACAATTACAACACCAATGAAATCATGATCGGCACCGTGGGACCGGTCATTGAAGGTGTGGATGTCAAAATAGCCGAAGACGGGGAGATCCTGTGCAAGGGGCCCAATGTTATGCTGGGTTATTACAAAGATGCGAGAATGACCGATGAGGCCATTGACAATGATGGCTGGTTTCATACGGGAGATGTAGGTCAGATCATTGATGGCAAGTACCTGAAAATTACCGACCGGAAAAAGGAAATATTCAAGCTTTCCAGCGGCAAATACGTGGCACCGCAGGTGATCGAGAACAAATTCAAGGAATCGTTTTTCATTGAACAGATCATGGTGGTAGGCGAAAATGAAAAGTTTGCCAGTGCGCTGATCGTGCCGAATTTTGAATTCCTGCACAACTGGTGTTTTCTGCATAAGATCAAGTTCCGCGACAATAAAGAACTGATCGGAATCCCCGAAGTAGTGGCCCGGTACCAGAAAGAAGTTAACGAGATCAATCAAAAACTGGCCTTTCATGAACAGATCAAGCGGTTCAGGCTGGTGCATGAAGAATGGTCCATTGCCACCGGTGAATTATCCAATGTATTGAAGCTGAAACGTAAAATTATTTACCAGAAATACGAATCCCTTCTCTTGGAAATTTATTCCTATACCAACGGAGAGAGGAACCGGGCGGAAAAAAATCACTAACCGGCACATCCCGTTTCTCTCGTCGTCAGGCTTGAACAAGGATTCTCATTGTGTACGGGGTTTCAGGCTGATCAGCCACAATCCAAGAAATGAAATGAACCCGTTCACAATAAGTATTTCGAAACCGAAACGGTAACCCCGGAACCATTCTTCAGAAAATGCGGAAAGGACTCCGCACAAAACCGGTGATAACAGGGCTACCACCGGGACCCATCTGTCGTGCACCTCTCGCCTGGTCAATAATCCGTATGCATAAAGCCCCAGAATAGGACCGTAGGTATAACCGGCTGCCGTAAACAGGGCACTGATTACGCTCTGGTCATTGACCAGCCTGAAGATCATGATCACGACAAAAAGTACGAAAGAAATTCCGATATGTACACGGGTTCTCAGCCGGCGCATCCTGTTTTCGGGTATATCCCCCGGATTCAGAATATCCACTGTGAAGGAGGTGGTGAGGGCTGTCAGGGCACTGTCGGCACTGGAATAGGCAGCGGCAATCAGCCCGAGGATGAAAAGCACCGCCAGGGCGGGCCCCAGTCCCTGCTGCAGGGCAACCAGGGGAAACAGATCGTCGGGATGCGCCGGAAGGTCCATACCCGTTTGCGCAGCATAGGAATAGATCAAAACACCCAGCGAAAGGAATAACAGATTCACCGGCACCAGAATCATGCTGAACCAGTACATATTTTTTTTTGCTTCCCGGATATTCCGGCAGCTGAGATTCTTCTGCATCATATCCTGGTCAAGTCCGGTCATGACAATGGTAATAAAAGCCCCGCTTAAAAACTGCTTCAGAAAATGCCTTTCATCATTCCAGTCGCCAAAAAAGAATACCTGCGACAAATCATTCTGTTTCACTGTTCTGAAAATACCCTCCACATCAAGGTTCAGGGCCCGGCTGATATAGTAAACGCTGAAACCCACCGCAGTCAGCATCAACAGGGTTTGCAGGGTATCGGTCCAGATAATGGTCCTGATCCCTCCCCGGAAAGTATACAACCAGATAAACAGGATGGTGACCGTTACCGTTACGGAAAAAGGAATCCCCCATTGACCGAAAACACTGATATGCAACACATTGGCAACAAGAAACAAACGAAACGATGCCCCAATAATACGGGATAACAGAAAAAAAGAAGCACCGGTTTTGTATGACCAGAATCCGAATCTTCCCTGCAGATAGGTATAAATAGATGTCAGCTTCAACCGGTAATACAGTGGCATCAGTACTTCCGCTATTACGGCATATCCCGCCAGGTAACCCAGCACCATTTGCATGTAAGACATCTGGCTATCGCCCACCCAGCCCGGTACTGAAATAAAAGTCACTCCCGAAAGAGAGGCTCCCACCATGCCAAAAGCTACCACATACCACGGAGATTGTCTGTTCCCGATAAAAAATCCTGCGGAGTCAGTTTTTCTGCCCGTGAAATAAGAAATAATGAGAAGGACCAGGAAATACAGAAGTATTATTAGAATGACACCAATGGGTTTCATAGGCTGCCAGGGATGTTATGCCCGAATATTCATTGGACGCTGCAAGAATACTAAAAACATGCGAAAGAAAAAATTGCCGGATCACTCATTAATTCATTATTTTTGGAGATCGCAAAAAACAGGTTCAGGTGTTGCACCAATATTCATCAAAACTGCTGGATGAAGCTGTGAGGGAATTCTCGAAGCTTCCCGGCATAGGTAAAAAAACCGCCCTCAGGCTGGTATTATACCTGCTAAGACAGGACGAGGAAGAAGTGACCCGTTTCGGCGAAAGCATGATCCGGCTCAGGAAAGAGATCAAACATTGCAGGGAGTGTAACAACATTTCCGATACCGATATCTGCGAAATATGCGCCAATCCGCGTCGCGACCGTCATATTGTGTGCGTGGTGGAAAGTATCAGGGATGTAATATCGATTGAGAACACCCAGCAATATAACGGATTGTACCACGTACTGGGAGGGATCATTTCTCCCATGGACGGTGTTGGCCCCGGAGACCTTGAAACCGGCAAGCTGGAAGAAAAAATAAAACAGGGAGCAGTGAAAGAGATGATACTGGCCCTGAGCACTACCATGGAAGGAGATACCACCAATTTTTATCTCTACCGGAAATTCCATAACTACGATATAGAGATCAGCATACTGGCCCGAGGCGTATCCTTCGGTGATGAACTGGAATATGCCGATGAGATCACACTGGGAAGGTCCATCATTAACCGGCAGCCTTTCCGGGGAGATATTTCCCGCTGATATATTCTGATATTCTCCTGTTTTCCCTCTTCCTCCGTCCTGATATGGTATATAACAGGTCGGTTTTTTTTGTCTTCATGAAAACTATTCGGAATTTAGCATGCACCAAATCCAAATAGAATAACCAACCCACATTAAAATCTACCTGCCATGATTCCAGATCTTGAAGGGACATTTTCAACGGTTGCCCGGAACATGAAAAAATCGGAAATCAGGGAACTGTTGAAATTAACCCAGAAACCCGGTTTAATTTCATTTGCCGGCGGTTTGCCTTCTCCCGATTCCTTTCCCATTGAAGAACTAAAAGAAATTTGTTACGAGATTCTCGAAAATGATGGTGCCGCCGCACTACAATACAGTACCACCGAAGGGGATACACTGCTGAGGGAACAGTTGATAAAAAGGTACCGCAGCTACGGACTGGATATTGGTCTGGAAAACCTGGTCATCACAACAGCCTCCCAGCAGGGCCTGGATTTACTGGGTAAAATTTTTATTGATCCGGGCGATCCCATCATCTGCGGATTACCGAGCTACCTGGGAGGAATCAGCGCTTTTGCTTCCTACGGAGCCAGAATGATAGGGATACCGTTTGATGAGCATGGAATGCGCAGTGATGAACTCAGGCAGGTGTTGTCGGAAATGAAGAGTGAGGGGAAAAAGCCCAAATTCATATATATCATTCCCGATTTCCAGAACCCGGCCGGCATTACCATGCCCGAGTTCCGGAGAAAAGAAATCATCAGTCTTGCTCATGAATTCGATGTGCTCATTATCGAGGACAGTCCCTATCGCGAAATCCGCTTCGAAGGGGAACACCAGCCGATGATTTACGGCCTTGACGGGAAGGGACAGGTGATCACCCTGGGCACTTTCTCGAAAACATTTGTACCCGGTTTCCGTATCGGCTGGGTCATCGCCCATCCTGACATCATTGATAAGTTTGTCATGGCCAAGCAATCGGCCGATTTGTGCACCCCTACCTTTGTGCAGAAAATTGCCGCCAGGTACCTGGAAAAGGGCCTGTTTGAAAAGAACCTGAAGAAGATCATCGCCTCATACCGGGAAAAACGGGATCTGATGCTGGAAAGCTTCCGGAAATATATGCCGGAGGGAGTCTCCTGGACAGAACCCGAAGGGGGGCTGTTTCTGTTCCTGACCCTCCCTCCCCACCTGGATGCACAAAAGTTGTTCCTGAAAGCGGTGGAAAAAAATGTGGCATTCGTTATCGGTTCGGTATTCCACTGCAACGAAACAGGGAAAAATACCATGCGCATCAATTTCTCGTATGTTTCGAAGGAACAAAATGTGGAAGGGGTAAAACGCCTGGCCGGTGTGATCAGGGAAGCCCTGGAAGAGAGCGCCTGAAAAAAATACGCGTTCCATTCGGTTACTTCGTTTGAAATGACAGGGGTAGTACCTATTTTTGATCCCGATGAAGCTATCCGTTGTCATTGTCAATTACAACGTCAGGTTCTTCCTGGAACAATGTCTGCATTCCGTTCAGAAAGCAGCCGGTAAAATACAAACAGAAATCATTGTGGTTGACAATCATTCGGTGGACGGTTCCTGCCGGATGGTCAGGGAAAAATTCCCCGGAGTCATTCTCATTGAAAACAGAAACAACACAGGGTTTTCTCATGCCTGTAATCAGGGCATCCGGCATTCCTCAGGCGAATATGTGCTTCTCCTGAATCCTGATACCGTGGTTGGGGAACATACGCTGGAAAAATGCATAGGATACCTTGATCAGTATCCTGATGCCGGGGCACTCGGCGTGAGGATGGTAGACGGAAAAGGAAGATATTTACCCGAATCGAAAAGAGCCCTACCCACCCCTTCGGTGGCATTCTTCAAATTATCCGGACTTACCCGGCTGTTTCCGAAATCCAAAACCCTGGGCAAATATTATCTGGGGCACCTCAACGAATTTGAAACAACTGATATTGAAGTCCTTACCGGCGCCTTCATGATGATCAGAAAAACGGTGCTGGACAAAGTGGGATTGCTGGATGAGGACTATTTTATGTACGGGGAAGATATTGATCTTTCGTACCGGATACTGCAGTCAGGTTACCGGGTGATATACTTCCCCGAGACCTCTATCATACATTACAAGGGAGAAAGCACAAAAAAATCGAGCATTCAGTATGTGATCCTGTTCTACCGGGCCATGTTGATCTTCGCAGAAAAGCACCTGACATCCCCCCATGCCCGGTTGCTTTCCTTTCTGATCAAAGGAGCCATATATTGCCGTGCAGGGTTATCAATCCTAAGGCGTTTTTTTATGAGGATCCTGTTTCCGGCAATGGATGCCCTGCTGATTCTGGCCGGTTTCTTGATACTAACCCCGCTGTGGGAAAAGATCCGATTCCCTGAAGGAGGCAGTTATCCTGATGGTTTTTACCTGTTTCTGGTCCCGGGCATGATCATGATCTGGCTGATCAGCCTTCTCCTGGCCGGAGGATACGACCCGCCGGTACGCCTTTCACGTATAGCAGCAGGCTGGTTGGCCGGAACCGTTACCATCCTGATAATCTATGCCCTTCTCCCGGAGCATTTCAGGTTTTCCCGTATGCTGATCCTGGCAGGAAGTGGTTGGACCCTGGGAACTCTTCTGATTTTCAGGCTCGGGATGCACTGGATGCCATGGACCCAGTTCAGGCTGGCCGGTGACAGAAAGAAAAGAATACTGGTTGCCGGAAGCGAAGAAGAAGCCCGGCGGGTTTACGAGCTGATAAATCTTTCCGGAACATCCTGTGAACTGGCCGGTGTGGCTTCACCCCCGGGCGGTTCTTCTGATGCATCAGATCTGGCAGCCGACCTGGAAGAGATGATCAGGGTTCATCAGGCCTGCGAAGTGATTTTCTGTGCCCGGGATATCCCTGCCGGTTTAATCATTCATTGCATGAACCGGCTGAACCGGTTTCCGGTCGAGTATAAAATAGCCCCTCCCGAAAGTGCGTCGGTCATTGGCAGTCGCTCCATCCACACCCCGGGGGAACTCTTCCTGCTTCATTTCAATACCATTACCCAGGCCTCTTCCAGAAGGAACAAACGGTTGCTGGATATGACACTTTCCGTCCTGCTTCTGGTTTGTTTCCCGATTACTTTTTTCCTTTTCCGCAAACCGCTTCGACTGCTCAGGAATATTTTCCTGGTTCTATTGGGAAAATGCAGCTGGGTAGGATTTTATCCTCTTCATAACACAGAGGATCAGTCACTTCCCGATATCCGTCCGGGAATATTGTATACACTGCCCCCCGATACGGAACAAAAAGAAGTGATCGAAAGAGGGAATCTTGTTTACGCCAAAGACTACAGTCCGGCCACGGATATAAAAATTATTTGGAAGGCCCGTAAACATTTGGACAGGTAATTCTGTTATTATTTTAGTATTTTTATATTTAAATGTTCTGATTTTAGTGATCATTAGCAGAATAAATTTTACATACATTTCAATCATTACTATTCATGGCTCAAGTAGAAATAATGCTCCCTGCCATGGGAGAAGGAGTAATTGAAGCAACCATTACCAAATGGCTGGTTAAGGAAGGTGACCATGTGAATGAAGACGATTCGCTGGTTGAAATTGCCACAGACAAAGTTGACTCGGAGGTCCCTTCCCCGTACTCCGGCGTGGTGAAGGAGATTCTGGTCAGGGAAGGTGAAACCCCTCAGGTTGGGCAGGTTATTGCGCGACTGGAAACCGAAAAGGAAATGGAAAGTTCCGCTACGGAAGAAGTCAGGAAAGAGGTGGAAAGGATCAAAAGTACTCCTTCCGGAAAGAAAACAGAACCTGTATCAGAGGAAAAAGAATCTCCGGCACAGGAAAAGCGGTTGGAAAAGGTTGCTGAAGCCGAGGAGATCCCTCTTCCCCCGGAACAAACAAGTCATACCCCATCGGGAAGATTCCTCTCACCCCTTATCCGTCGTATTGCGGAAAAAGAGAACCTCGGCGCTGAAGAACTGGACAGCATTCAGGGCACAGGATTGAATAACCGGCTTACCAAGAACGACATATTGCAGTTTCTGGAAAAGAGAAAAACCGGAAAGGTAAAACAGCCCGAACAGGCTGCAACTGAAACAACTGCCCGGAAACCGGACCTGGAGCAGCAGGCCGCAGCCGGCGCCGTAACGGCATCGTCAGGTGAGGATGAAATCATTCAGATGGACCGTATGAGAAAGCTTATTTCTGAACATATGGTTCGTTCCAAGCAGATTTCCCCTCATGTTACCTCCTTTATAGAAGTGGATATGACAGCAGTGGTTGAATGGAGGAACCGGGTAAAAGATGGTTTCCTGCAGCGCGAAGGCCAAAAATTCACATTCATGCCCATATTCATTGAGGCAGCAGCCCTTGCCCTGCGTGATTATCCCATGGTTAACGTTTCGGTGGACGGCGACCGGATCATTAAAAAGAAAAACATCCATGTAGGAATGGCCACGGCTCTGCCCAATGGGAACCTGATTGTGCCGGTGATTAAAAATGCTGATGAAAAGAATCTCATAGGGCTGGCAAAAACGGTAAATGATCTGGCCAGAAGGGCCCGCAGTAACCAGCTGAAACCTGATGAGATTACCGGAGGCACTTTTACCATCACCAATTTCGGTACTTTTGACAGCCTTACAGGAACTCCTATCATCAATCAGCCGGAGGCCGCCATTCTGGGAATCGGAGCCATCAGGAAGAAACCAGCCGTTATTGAAACCCCGGCAGGCGATGCCATCGGGATCAGGCACATCATGATCCTTTCTCTTTCCTATGATCACCGGGTGGTTGACGGAGCACTGGGTGGCATGTACCTGAAAAAAGTGGCCGAATATCTTGAAGATTTCGACACCGGCAGGGTAGTGTAGAAATTCCCTCCAAACATTTTTCTTCCATAATTATATTCCACAACAGGACGTAAACATCCGACCCTTCCGTCCTGCTTTTGCTATGCGCATAAAGGAGATATTGCCTTCCCATTTTTATAGGCAGCCTTCCACTTTATTTTAGCGGAAATCGAAAATTTAATAAAGAGTTTCACTTAAAATTACTATTTTCGTATAAACCAATTGCCCATGAAGCGGTATACACTCCTGATCATTCTTGTATCACTGCTTTTCACGTATAACGTTTCTTCTCAGGAAGGTATTGACTGGAGAGAACGGTTTAAAGAAGCCAATGCCTATTTTCTGTATGAAGAATACAACGAGGCGCTCCCCATTTATCTTCAGATGCTGCGGGAATTCCCCAACAACCAAAATATCAGGTACCGTATCGGAGTATGTTATCTGAATACTCCCGGGCAGAAAGACAAAGCCATTGACTACCTGGAAAGAGCTTCCCGGCACACTTCGGATAAATACAGGGGAGAAAATATCCGGGAAAACAATGCCCCGCCCGAGGCCCTGTTCCGCCTGGGCGACGCCTACCGTGTAAACAACCGTCTTGACGAAGCATTGGAAGCATACCGGCGATTTAAAAATTCTGTCGACGAAAAAAAGTATGACCTGGATCTTGTTGATGAACAGATCCGTGCCTGTGAAAATGCCAAAAAGATCATGCAAAACCCTATGTTTCTGGATATGAGGAATATGGGCGAAGTGATCAATTCCAGGTTTTCCGACTATAATCCTGTTGTGTCGGCCGACAGGACCATGATGGTTTTCATGCGGAAACTTCAGTTCTACGATGCCGTTTTCTTCTCCAAAAAAGTGGACGGAAAATGGACCGAGCCGGAAAACCTCACCTTCCAGCTGGGAGAAGACGATGACCTCTATACCAGTTCTCTTTCTGCCGACGGAAAAGAACTGTACCTATACAAAGTTGATGGTTACGACGGGAATATATACGTTAGTTATTATGACGGGAAGGAATGGTCCCGCATTAAGAGACTGAACGATCATATCAACACAAAATACTGGGAATCACATGCCTCCATTTCAGCCGACAGAAAAACCCTGTATTTTACCAGCAACCGGAAAGGGGGTTACGGGGACCTGGATATCTATGTATCCACACGTGACAGTGTGGGCGGTGAATGGGGCCCACCCGTGAACCTGGGAAACAAAATCAACACTCCGTACAATGAAGATGCCCCGTTCATATCCCATGACGGCAAAACACTCTATTTCAGCTCCTACGGCCATTTCAATATCGGAGGGTACGATATTTTTTATTCCAACCTGTTGAGCGACAGCACCTGGTCGGCTCCAATGAACATGGGATACCCGGTAAACACCCCTGATGACAATCTTTTCTACTATCCCATTGGCGAGGGATACCTTGCCTATTATGCCATGTACAGTGAAGAGGGTTTCGGTGAACAGGATATTTTTGAACTCGAAATATATTCCGAAGAACATCCCAAGAAATACCTTATCAGTGGAATGGTTGGACTGAAAACCACCCAGGGCTATCTACCCGAGGCCATTACGGTTCGTTTCATCAACACGGAAAGCGGCGATACGGCGTCCGTTGTCATGGCCGATGCATCGGGGCGTTATCAAACCGACCTGGTTCAGGGCAATTATCATGTAGTTTTTGAGGCAGACCGTTTCATTCCTGCCACAGACCGGCTGGTGATTGAGCCTTCTGAACACAGGGATTCCTTCACCCTGAACAAAACCCTTGAAGAAGCCGATCTGATTGCCGAACTTGAAGTTTCTGATACGGCCGTTTACATTACCAAAGGGAAAGTCAGAATTGACCTGGATACTGAAAAGAATGCCACACTGGTTGTGGAAACCATCAGGGACAGTGTGGTAGTGAACCGCGAGGAGTTCAATATCAGAAAAACGGAAACCCGGTATACCCTCGATCCCCTGCCAGGTGAAACCATTTTGCGTTTTACACTGACAGATCAGGCCGGCAACCGTACCGTAAAAGAAACGGTGGTTACTTACGAACCTCCGCGTGCGAAAGTCAAACCGGTTCCCGACGATGTATTGAGCGCAATGAAAGAACTCAAAGCCATTTCCGGGAAGGAATGGAGAAAGATCATTGAAAATACTGATCCTCAGCAATCGAAATTGTATTCTGTCAGTGATCTGCGGAAGTACCTGGTGAATGAAAGCAACCAGCCGGCTGAGGTCGATACCCTTTTCATGTACCGCCACCAGGTGGCTTCTCTGAACACCACCGGCATAATGGAAAAACTGAACAGATATGCCCACGGTGAAATGAAGGAGGCAATAAGCCGTATCGACAGTGTCATATGGGCTGACAGCACCTCATTCCGACTCATCGAACACCTGAATGCCCTCTCGGAAAACTATGCATTCAGTGACAAAGATATACGCAGGATCCTGATGATCTCACCAGCCACTGAGAAACAAAAAGTCAGGGAACTGATGGGTAAAATGGAGGAAATGGCCGAAGGTTCACTGAAATCATCCATTGAACAGCTTGAACCTGAACGCGAAGGGATTACAAACAACCAGGAACTCGTGGAATACCTCATTGGAAAAGCCGAAATCTTCGGATACGAAAAGGAAGAAGTCTTCAGACTCGTGTCCGCCCTGGCTTCAGGGGGAAAGATAGATGTACTGGCATTTCTTGAAAGCCTGACAAATTCATCGGAAGGAGCTTTGAATGATTTCCTCTCAGGCCTTGACTATGAAATGGTCCGGAAAATGACACCGGAACAATTGATGGAATATATATTGCAACAGTCGGTTAATTATCCCTATACTGCCGACCAGGTTTGGGACCTCCTCTTCAAACTGATGGATAAACACAGCGAGCTGGCCGATGAGGTAATTGAAATACTTTCGGAAGAAAAGGTGCCGGGCCGATTATGGATCGTATGGCTTACTGGCGGCGGTATTTTGTTCCTGGTTGTTCTGTTCCTTATTCTGACCAGAAGAAAGAAAGGAAAAAACAGAGAAAACCATGACCTCCGGGGATAAAAAGGTCTGACAGACTGAATGGCTTCATGAAGGGATTGATCAAATGAACAATCCCTTCATTTCTTTCCTCATGTGAATTAAATTATTAAATTTGTTTGGTTTCAAATCCCAAGGCCCATGAAAAAAGCTCTGGTATTTCTGTTATCCTGTCTATTATTTTCCTCCACATTCGCACAGGAAGTCAATTTCAAGGAAACCTTCCTTGACGGGGATTATTTCTTGTTATACGAAGAATATGCCGATGCCCTGCCCTTCTTTCTTGAACTATATGAAATAGATCAAGACAATGCCAACATCTGTTACCGGATTGGCATGTGTTATATCAATATGCCGGGACAAAAAGAGAAAGCCATTCCCTATCTGGAGAAAGCCGTTAAAAATACCACCTCAAGTTACAGAGAAGGGAATTACAGGGAAGACAGAGCCCCCCTGGAGGCCTATTATTATCTGGGAGCCGCCTACCGGATACAGGAACGATTTGATGAAGCCTGCCAGATTTTTGACCAGTATCTGTCATTAATAGAAAACGGAGATACCATTAACCGCAATTTTATCCTACAACAGATCAATGCATGCGAGAACGCCAGAGAATATATGAAAGATCCCGTCCCCTTCGATGCAGTAAATCTGGGTCCACCCATAAATGATCAGTTTCCCAATTTCAAACCGGTTACCACACCCGATGAAGAAACCCTGATATTCGTTACCGGCCTGAAATTTTATGATGCGATATTTTATACCGAAAAATCTGGCACCCAGTGGAGCGATCCGGTCAATCTCAGCCCGGAAATCCTTTCAGACGGGGACATGTATCCCACATGCCTTTCATCAGACGGGAAACAATTGTTACTTTCCAAAGACGACGATTTCAACAGCGATATTTACCTCAGCCGGAAAATAGACGGAGAATGGCAACCGGCAGAAAAACTCGGGAAGAATATCAATACCAAATACTGGGAAAACCATGCCTGCGTTTCTGAGGACGGGTCTGTTCTGATTTTTGCCAGCAACAAACCCGGAGGATACGGCGGTTTTGATCTGTATCTTTCCCGCTGGGATGAAACCATCGGCGACTGGGGCCCCGCTGAAAATATGGGGCCTGCAATCAATACCCCTTTCAATGAAGAAACCCCCTTCCTGGTGAATAACGGAAAAACCATTTATTTCAGTTCCCAGGGGCACGAAACCATGGGAGGCTACGATGTTTTTACTTCCTCCCTTCGCGATGACGGGAACTGGAGCACACCGGTCAACCTGGGTTATCCCATTAACACCTCCGACGAGGATCTTTTCTTCATGCCAGTGAATGACGGTATAAACGCCTACTTCGCCAGATATACCGAAGATGGTTACGGGCAGGAAGACATTTACCGATATGAGATTTATTCTGATAATAACCCAAGACCCGTATTAATAACCGGAAAAGTAACCCTTGAGGATAAGACCGTAACGGAAGCAACCGAAATAAAGGTTAATATATCCGGCCCCTCAGGTACTCAGCCCTCAACCCTGCCGGTCGATCCTTCAACCGGCGTATATCACTACACCAGCAAGGTGCCAGGCACCTATACCCTCACATTCGAGTGTGAAGGTTACGAACCCCTTGTCAGGGAAGCTCATCTTCCATCCGATTATTCTCTTTCGGAAGTAATGGTAGACGCCACACTGGTTGCGGTTCCCCCCGAAATCATTACCCTGAAACATATCTATTTCGCTTTTGACAGGGCAACCATCACCACAGAAGAAAAGGTTAAACTTGACGAACTGGTAAAAATCCTGGAGGAACACGCCAGATTGAATATTGAAATTATCGGCCATACCGATGCCATTGGTCCGGCTGCATACAATCAGAAACTTTCCGAACGCCGTGCAGGTGCCGTACGTGATTACCTCATATCAAAAGGGATTGGGAAGGCGAGGATCAGCATATCGGGAGAAGGTGAAAACAACCCGATAGCCCGAAACCGGTACGAAAACGGTACCGATTGTCCCGAGGGACGGGCACTGAACAGAAGGGCAGAAATTCGTGTTCCTGAATCAGGTGATCTGATCATGGAATACGAACCGATCGAAATGCCGGACGATATCAAAATCCGGTAACGTATCCATGAGCTGTTGCAACGAAATGTCTAAAAAAACACCCGGGTTGAAAATGACCGGAGTCATCCTCCTCCTTTCCTGGTCATTCGCAACAGCACAGTCGGGTAAGGATTACCAGAAAACCTTCTATGAGGGGAATTTTCATTACCTCTACGAAGAATATGAAATGGCCTTACCCTATTTTTCCGGGCTGGTTGAGAAGCATCCCGATAATGCCAACCTGAATTATAAAACCGGGATTTGCCTGCTACATATTCCGGGTTACGAATCCCTGGCCGTTCCTTATCTTGAAAAGGCTACAAACCGTGTGAAAAAACGTTACAGGGATGACTCCCACAGAGAAATGTCAGCACCGCGCGAGGCATTTCTGTATCTGGGGATAGCCTGCAGGATAAACGGAAATCTCGATGCCGCCCTGGAACATTTTGCCAGGTACCGGAGATGGTTCGGACAGGATGATCCGGAAACAAAAGAAGCCGAACGGCAGATAAAAATGTGTGAAACCGCAAAAAGATTTTATTCTGCTCCGGTTTCTGAACCTCCTGTTGAAATCCCCGTAATAAATACCGGCATCTATGTTTATAATCCCTGTCTGGCCCCCGATGGTTCGGCTTTGGCATTTATGCACCGGAAGGATTATTACCGGGCTGTGATGCTTTCGGAAAAATACGACGGCAGCTGGCATGAACCCCGGAACATCACTGCTTCCATTGAATCTGACGGATATTTTGAATGTGTATCCCTTTCAGGAAACGGAAAGGTGCTTTTCCTGACCAGACAACAGAATGAGCAGTACGACCTGTATTATTCCAGGTATAAAGAGGGGCGCTGGAGCCCTGTCAGACCTCTCGAGGGGGTGAATACACGGTGGAATGAAACTGCCGCATTCCTGACAGATGACGAAAATACCCTGTATTTCTCCAGCGACAGACCGGGGGGATATGGAGGATTGGATCTGTACGCAGCGCAGCTGGATGAAGAATTTGTGGTTGCCGGCCTGCAATTGCTGGACAATCAGATCAACACACCCTACGACGAAACCTCGCCTTACCTGAAGCATCCCGATACTCTGTTTTTTGCCTCCGATGGACACATAACCATGGGCGGGCTTGATATTGTCCGTTCCATCAGATCCGGAGATACCTGGACGGTTCCGCAAAACCCCGGGTATCCTGTCAATTCAACCCTGAACGACCGGGCCTTCTCTCCTGCCCCTGGTGATGCTGATTTTATTCTGACAAGGCACAAAGAACCCGGAACGAGCCAGTTAGCATGGTTCATGCCGACCCACACATTTCAACCTGCCCAGGTTGTGGTTTCAGGGAATGTACATGTTACCAGCCCCACCGGCAGGGTTTCTCCCCTTGAAACCACGCTGACACTAACCAGCGTGGAAAAAGGCGACACCCTTCTGGTAACAACGGATAGTACAGGCCATTTTATATTCCACCTCCCCCCGGACATATATGAAATAACCCTGCAGGACAGCAGTTTAGAATCATTTACTCAACGGTTTCATATCACCGACAGGGAAGAAAGCCATTCCCTCGACATTTCCGTCAGGGAAAAAATCAGCGAAACCATCACACTAAGAAATATTTATTTCGGTTTCGACAGATATGATCCGCTCCCTTCATCGGAAAGCGCCCTCAGAGAGCTGGCCACAATACTGGAACAGTTACCCGATTTAAAAATTGAGATCCGGGGCCATACCGATGCCATTGGAACGGAAGATTACAATTTACGATTGTCGGAACGCCGGGCACTGTCGGTTAAAAACTACCTGGTAAAGCAGGGCGTTCTGCAAAACAGACTGGTAATCAAACCGCTCGGAGAATGTTGCCCCATTGCTCCAAACCACCTGCCCGACGGATCGGACAACCCGGAAGGAAGGAAATTCAACCGCAGAGTGGATTTTGCCGTTACGGAAAATAAATACCCCTTTAGTCAATCGGAAAAACCTGTCTTTTAGGCAACAATATTCCCGCCGGGCTGATCAGTACACACCAACCTGTGTGAAGCATGGTTCGTAATACAAGATTTTTTATTATCTTTCTTTTCTGTTCAAGAGGCTGGCTAAAATTACTTCAAATGAGAAATGTCCTTTTCCTTTTTAGTTTACTGTTATTCTGCACTCCTGCCGTGGCACAGGATGATCAGAGCCCGGAAGAATTGCTTGATAACGGGTTCTTCTTTTTCCAGGAAGAAGATTATGAAGAAGCTATTTATTATCTGCTGCGGCTCGAAGATACACCCTATTTCAATGCCAATGTACATTTCAGGATCGGAATGTGTTATTTACACATTCCCGGAGAAGAATACAAAGCCATCCCCTACTTTGAGAAAGCGCTCGAGAATCTTACCGGAAAATACTCGGCAAGATCCACAAAAGAAAAAAAAGCTCCCTACCATACCTGGTTTTACCTGGGCAGGGCATACCGGATCAATAACGAACTGGAAAAAGCCCTGGATGCTTTTTATGCTTTCAGGGAAGTTCCGGGCTTTGACAGGAATTACAATATCGGAATTGTGGAAAACGAAATCCGTGCCTGTGAAATAGCAAAAATCATAAAGGATATTCCCCTGAATGTGAACATCGTAAACCTGGGGTCGCCTGTCAATGATGCCTCGGACAATTACCACCCTGTCATTTCTGCCGATGAACAGACAATGGTATACATGACTGATTTAAAGTTTTATAATGCCATCTTTATGAGTAAAAAACTGGCCGGCATATGGACTGAACCCGTTAATATTACCCCACAGGTAGAATCGGACGGGGATGCCATCCCGGTATGGATTTCACCGGAAGGAAATAAATTGCTTCTCATAAAAGGCACAGGGAATAAACGTGATATCTACATCAGCACCTACAGTGCCGGATCCTGGTCCAGAATGGAGCCTTTTCCGGGTCCGGTTAATTCGAACCGGGCTGAATCCTTTGCTTCCCTGTCAACCGATGAAAAAACCCTTTATTTTTCAAGTAACCGGAGAGGAGGAATGGGCGGATTCGACATTTACCGCTCAGTACTTGACCAGTCCGGACAGTGGTCGGAACCGGAAAATCTGGGAGATGTGATAAACACCCCCTTCAACGAGGCCTGTCCACATCTGTCAGAAGACGGGAACACACTGTATTTTGCATCGGAGGGACATTACAACATGGGGGGATACGATATTTTTTATTCCACCAGGGAGCCGCCAGGGCAATGGCAAGATCCGATAAATATCGGATACCCGGTTAATACCACTTCCAATGAAACCTTTTTCTATCCCGCCAGGAACGGTAAGTTCGTGTATCTTTCCAGAAATATGCCGGAGGGATTCGGGCAGCAGGATATTTACCGCATTGAAATTATACCGGAAGAAACCCCCGGTATTGAAACGGTTTCAGGAAAACTGGATGCAACATGGGACTGTAAAACACCCTTTATCATCAGGCTGGTAGACAGGAATACGGAAGAAATACTGACCGAAATCATTATTGATCCTGAATCAAAGAAAATTAGCTACAAATCAAGTAGTAAAAATCTGAAAGTACTTATTGAAAAAAACAATTGAATTTTTAGATTTGTCAATATGTTAATAGCACATGCCTCATGCATAAAAGCCTGATATTTCTGTGCTGCTTATTTCTGCCGGGAACGATCACAGGCCAGACAAGGTCTGAAATGCGTGAGATTTTCGTCGAGGCCGAATCACATTACCTTTACCGGGAATATGAAGATGCCATATTGCTTTATCTTCTGCTGGAAGATGATGATAACGCCAATATCCTGTACAAGATCGGGGTATGTTACCTGCATATTCCCAACGAAAAGGAAAAGGCCATTCCATACCTCGAAAAAGCAGTGAAAAATGCATCCTACGATGCCCGGGATCATCTTCCTGCCGAAACCCGTGCTCCGCTCGATGCTTATTTCTATCTGGGCAATGCCTACAGGATCAACAATCAGCTCGATAAAGCCATCGCCACATACCAGCACTTCAGGGAACTGATCAGGCAGAACAATCCCATGGAAAATGATGAATTCATTAACCAACAGATCAGGGCATGTGAAATAGCAAAAGAACTGAAAAGGAATCCTGTCAGTTATATCCCCCAAAATCTGGGTAGCCAGGTCAATGTGGTATCCCTGAATATTCATCCGGCCGTATCGGGCAATGAAAATACCCTGGTATTTACTGCCAAGTACGGGGATGAGGATGTCCTTTATCAAAGTACCCGTACCACGGGCGGGACATGGAAGCCGGCGGAAGACATCACCCGCCAGGTCCACTCCGGCCGGGACGGAATGTCCTCTTCCCTTTCATCTGACGGAACGGAACTGTATCTGTATAAATCCGATATGGAAGACGGGAATATTTATGTCAGTTTTAAAAACGATGGAGAATGGACCCGGGCCCGAAAGATGAACCGGAACATTAACACCCGTTATTACGAATCGCATGCCTGTATCTCAAGCGATGGAAATACTCTGTATTTTACCAGCAACCGGCCTGGGGGAAGGGGAGAACTGGACATATATTTTTCAAAAAGGGACAAACGCGGTAACTGGGGACCTGCGGAAAATATAGGAAATAATATCAATACCCCCTTCAATGAGAATTATCCCTTTATTACAGAAAATGATTCACTGCTGTATTTTTCTTCGGAAGGCCATTACAACATGGGTGGATATGACATATTCTACTCTCAGCGAATGCCAGATGGATCCTGGAGCAAGCCCGTGAATATAGGATATCCCCTGAATACCACCGACGATGACCTGTTTTTCAATCCGGTGGAAAACGGCAAAGCCGCCTATATTTCCATGCTTGACGGTTACAAGGAAATAAACCTGTACCGAATTGAGATCCTTCCTGCGGGAACTACCCGTGACTTCACAATCAGGGGGCAATTGTCACTGGCCGACACCACCCGGGAGTTCGGCAGGGATTTTCAGATCATCATGATCGACAGGGAATTGATGGATACGGTAGATGTGGGATTCCCGAACCGGCAATCGGGACAATACTCTTTCATCACCAAATCAGGCAATTATGACCTGATTTATACCGGAAACGGATACCTTCCCCATCAGGAAGAAATACAGATCGATGAATATGCCCGAAAATCGGAATTTGTTATTGATGTGGAACTAAGCCCTGCAGAACCTTCCATAAAACCCGTCAGGCAAAAATGGCTGAAAGACAGCATCGATATCAGCCAGGCCAGGCCGCTCGATTCGGCAATGGTCATTACAGACCTTGACATCCAGGACCTTGAAACCATTGATCAGGAAAGGGACGTGTTGTATTATACCATTCAGTTAATGGCATTGAAAGTCCGGCCGGTGGATGTTTCCTATTTCGCCCCCCTTGAAAATGTACGGGTCATTCTGGGGAAAGACGGCTTTTACCGGTATACCTACGGCGAATTTGACACCATAGAAGAAGCGGAAAAAGTAAGGCAGCAACTGGTTGATGAAGGCTATCATGAAGATCTGTGGGTGAAAAAAGTTTACCAGGATTCGGAATAACCCCTCCCCGGCAGGGTGCGTCAGGGGAACGATCGCTGCATTTCATGAATACGCTTCTGGAAAATAAACGAATCAGACTCAGAGCCATGGAGCCCGAAGACCTGGAAGTACTGTACCTGTGGGAAAATGATCCCCGTCACTGGAAGGTAAGCCAGACCCTCATCCCCTTTTCAAAATTTACCCTGAAACAGTTCATCAAACAATCCACCAACGACCTGTATACCACCAGGCAATTCAGACTCATGATCATTCGCAGGAACGACGACCATCCCCTGGGAGCAATCGATTTGTTCGATTTTGATCCCTACCACAAGCGGGGCGGGGTGGGTATTCTGATACATGACGAAAATGACCGGAACAAGGGATATGCTTCCGAAGCTCTCCAATTGTTCAAGGAATACTGTTTCGGGCACCTGAAACTCCACCAACTTTACTGCCATATCGCCACTGACAACCAGGCCAGCCTGCGTTTGTTCACCGGGAACGGATTCACCGTTATCGGCGAAAAAAAAGAATGGTTGTTCAATGGGAATGGTTATTCCAGCGAGTGGATGCTGCAGTGCATCAATCCGTCGTCTTAAGCGAATGATAATCGGGTATTTCTTTCAGAAAATTATAGCTGTTCGTCCGGTAATCCATGGCACAGGCATAATGCTTCAATCCGTTGGTAACCACCAGGTAATCTACCTTTAACTTCAGATTATAAGCAGCCACCTGGTCAAAGGTTTTCTGGCTGATCCTGACCTCCGGAGCCTTGCATTCCACAATCATTCGGGGAGTACCTTTTCTGTCGAAAAAAACAACATCACACCGTTTACCCATGCGGTTTATTTCCAGATACATCTCTACCCGGGTTAGCGCGGCCGGATAATTTTTCTCCCTGATCATGTAACTGACAAAATGCTGCCGAACCCATTCCTCGGGAGTCAGCACCACATACTTCTTCCTTATGGGGTCAAAAATGTAATCCCTCCCTTCTTTTGATTTTATATTGAAGGAATAAGTTGGTAAATTTAGCCGCTCCACAAAGTGAGTTGATTGTACAGGAACAAAGGTAAAAAGAAGATTGAACAATATACTATGAAAACAAAAGCCGAAATCGTCAAGGACTGGCTTCCGCGATATACAGGTATTCCTGTTGAAAATTTCGGGAAATATATCCTGCTGACCAATTTTATGAATTACATAGAAATGTTTGCAGATATGCACCATTTGCCCATTCCCGACAAAACGGTGAACATGCCAGCCCTAACCGGAAATGGAATTACCATGATCCATTTCGGAATGGGAAGTGCCAACGCGGCAACCATTATGGATCTTCTGGGAGCCGTTCAGCCACAGGCGGTTTTGTTTCTTGGAAAATGCGGGGGATTAAAGAAAAAAAACCAGCTGGGTGATTTTATTCTGCCCATAGCCGCCATTCGTGGAGAAGGAACCTCGGCCGATTATCTGCCCCCGGAGGTTCCGGCTCTTCCTGCTTTCAGCCTGCAGCGGGCCGTTTCAACCAGCATACGGAACCACCAGCGCGATTACTGGACCGGCACCGTATACACCACAAACCGCCGGGTATGGGAATATGATCAGAAATTCAAAAAATACCTCAGAAAAACCCGGTGCATGGCCATCGATATGGAGACCGCCACCATTTTTACCGTGGGATTCGCCAATGAAATTCCCTCAGGCGCATTATTGCTCGTTTCCGATCAACCCATGATCAGCTCCGGCATAAAAACACAGCAAAGCGATAAACTGGTGACTGGAAAATTCACCGAAATTCATTTGAAAATTGGCATTGATTCCCTGATGGAAATAAAAAACGAAGGCATGTCGGTAAAACACCTCAGATTCTGAACCTATGAAAATGTCCTACGAACAGATCATGAAGGATCTGAAAAACAAGGTCTACCGGCCTGTATATTTCCTGGCGGGTCAGGAACCCTATTTTATTGACAGGATTACCGAATACATTGCATCTCATGCGCTTCCTGAAGAAGCCCGGTCGTTTAACCAGATGATTGTGTACGGCAGGGATACCAGCGCCCATGAAATTGTGGACCTTGCCCGCCGATTCCCTATGATGTCCAGTCACCAGGTGGTTATTGTCAAAGAAGCACAGGATCTGCCGTCACTTGAGGCTTTTGAACATTATCTCAATGATCCAATGAAATCAACCATTCTGGTAATCAATTATAAATACAAAACCCTCAGCAACCGGCTGAAGGTATACAAAGCTTTGGAAAAAAACGGAATATATTTTGAATCAAAAAAATTGTATGAAAACAGTATTCCCCTGTGGATCGAGAATTATTTAAAAAGCAAAGGGTATTCCATGAATCCCGGGGTGGGAATGCTCCTGACCGAACACCTGGGAAGCGACCTGAACCGGATTGCAGGTGAACTGGACAAACTGATGATCGTTCTTCCGAAAAATGAAAATACCGTTACGGCAAAACATATTGAAGAGTATATAGGCATCAGCAAAGAATACAATAACTTTGAACTGACCAGTGCACTGGCCAGAAAAGATATTCTGAAATCGAACCGTATTGTAAAGCATTTCGGGAACCATCCGAAAAACTATTCCATTACCCTCACCCTGGCGGCCATCTACTTTTTCTTCAGCAAAAGCCTTGTGTACCATTACCTCAGCAACAAATCAAGGGACGAAGCTGCCCGGGTGCTAGGGATTCATTCTTTTCACATGAAGGATTACGAAGCGGCCGCCAGAAACTACAGTGCGGAAAAATTGAAGCAAATCATCAGCTTACTGCGTGAATACGATGTGAAATCAAAGGGATTCATACCGGTTTCCGCCGAAGATGGAGACCTGTTAAAGGAATTGATCTATAAAATATTACACTGAATTCATCATGACCATTCTGATCGTTGCCATTATATCGCTTATTTCCATCCTGGCCTTCAACAACCCGCGGTTGATTACCCGGTTACAGTTTAATCCCTACCGGGTAGTCCACTACCGCGAATACCACCGCTTTCTTACACACGGCCTGATCCATGCCGACTGGATGCATTTGATAATCAATATGATGGTGCTTTTTTTCTTCGGCACGGCAGTGGAAAGTTATTTTCATCAAATGGCTGAAGCGGGAATGATCAGGTGGCCCGAAATACACTACCTGATCCTCCTGGTGGGATCGATGGCCATCGCTACCCTCACCACATTGAAGAAATACCGGAATGAACCCGGTTACAACTCGGTAGGGGCCTCGGGAGCGGTTTCCGCCTTTATCTTCACCAGCATCTTCTTCAATCCCTGGCAAACCCTTTTGTTGTATTTCATTCCCATTCCGGGCATCATCTTCGGGATTGCCTACCTGATCTATTCGCACATCATGAGCCGGCGTGCTTCCGACCATATCAACCACGATGCACACTTTCTGGGAGCCGTCGCCGGATTCATCTATCCGGCCATCATCGCTCCTTCCCTTATCGGTTACTTTTTTCAGCAACTGTTAAATCCATGAAACAGCAGGCCATATTTCTTGACCGCGACGGAGTGATCAATGAAGAAAGAGGGGAATATACCTATCTGATAAAGGATTTTCGCTTCAATGAAGGAGTGTTCACAGCCCTGCGGATGTTTCAGGAAACAGGATACCTGCTGATTGTGATTTCCAATCAGGGAGGCATTGCCAGAGGCATGTACACCAGGGAGGATATTGACCGCCTTCACCGGTTCATGGAAAATGAACTCATTGCGGAAAATATCCGTCTTACCGAAATATATTACTGCCCCCATCATTCCGATGTGGAAAAATGCCTGTGCAGGAAACCGGGAACCCTCATGCTGGAAAAAGCCATGGCACGTTTCGGTATTGATCCTGCCCGTTCCTTCTTTATCGGCGATCATGAAAGGGATGCGCAAGCGGCCATTAAAGCGGGGATCACAGCTGTTACCATACGGCCCAACCAGCCGCTGACAGAGATAGTGGACCAGATCATACCCGGCTACCAAAAGCGCCGAACGGATTAATTATTGGCAGGGTTTTCTGGAAAATCAGCCCAGAGACGGTATTTCTTATCCTTCATCTTCCTGAGAACAGCCCGCCATTCTTCCCTGTCGGAACAGGACATGATGGTAGCCGGATCTACCCGGGTAACCAGCCAGGAATTCTCGTGAATTTCATTTTCAAGTTGCCTGGGCATCCATCCGGAATAACCCACAAAAAACCTGATCTGCCCGGGCCGGATCAATCCTCCGTTTAATAACTCTTTCACCGTATTAAAATCACCTCCCCAGTATATATCATGAAAAACCTGCATGCTGTTCGGGATCCGTTCTCCAAGGGTGTGAATATAATGTACCGTATTGGTTGCCACCGGCCCGCCCAGCGATACGGAAACTTCCGCATCCGGAAAATTTTTCAGTAATTCCGACAGGGCAATATGTACCGGCTTGTTCAGAATAAAACCTACCGAACCTTCTTCGTTATGCTCTACCAGAAAAACGATGGAGCGCTTGAAATACTGATCTGACAAGAAAGGTTCGGAAATCAGGACCCTCCCTTTTCCCACTTTGTGATCTTTTGGCTCTACATGAAAAAAATCAAAATTCAGATCCATCTGTTCCGTTTATTCTGTTTTCCTTTGAAAAATACGTATTTTTACCATGGAAATCAAAAAATATTCCATTGCTGAAGCATGTTTTATTTTCCATTCCCTCATTCCGAAAACCGAATCATGAGTAAAGCCATACCCACTGTCAATCAGGGCAATAAAAACCGAAAAAGCAAGTGTATACCGGTTATTCTTGCAGTTGGCTTGTTTCTTGCCGCCTGTACCACACAGAAAGACCTGCTTTATTTACAGGGGCTGAACTCAGCCGGCGAAGAACTGCCACTGCAGCTCCCCGGCGATTACCTGATACAGGAACAGGACATTCTGTACATCAGGCTATTATCCTATAACCAGGAATTCAACAACCTCCTTGACATTTCCGAAACCGGCACCTATGCCATCGGGGAAGGATACCTGTACATCAACGGGTATCAGGTGAACGATTCCGGATATGTGGAAGTCCCCTTCATTGGACAGGTTCCGGTGCTTGGAACTACTGTGGAAGAAGCCAGGAAAAGGATTACCAGGAAAGCCCAGGAATTCATTAAAGATCCGGTGGTCATTGTAAAATTGTTAAGTTTTAAATTTACTATTCTGGGTGAGGTAAAAGTTCCCGGAACCTATCAGAACTACAACAAACAGCTTACCGTGCTTGAAGCCATTGGAATGGCAGGAGATATTACCGATCTCGGGAACCGGAAAGACATACTGGTGGTTCGCAGAACACCCGATTCCATCCGTACCTTTCACCTGAATCTGCTGAACAAGGATATCCTTGCATCCGAAGCCTTTTTCGTTCAGCCGAATGATGTGATCTATGTAAAACCCACGCATAACAGAATCATACGGATCAATATACCCACCCTTTCCTTTATATTCGCATCACTCTCTACTGTCTTACTCGTGTTAAATTACTTTAAGTAAGCCTATGGATCCTCATCAGGAATATATTTACCAGGAAGAGAACATTGACATAAAAAAGTTTCTGCTCAGAATACTGGGAAACTGGTACTGGTTTGCCATTTCCCTATTCATTGCCATTACGGCGGCCTATCTGTTCAACCGGTATTCCGAACCCATTTACAGTGTCAGCGCTACCCTGATAGCCCGGGGGGAAGAGAAAGGAAAAACCGGGATGGAAGGTTTCATCGAAGGGATGGAAATCGTTACCCGGCAGGTGAATGTGGAAGATGAAATGGAAATTCTCCGTTCGTACACACTCACCAACCAGGCTCTGCGGAAACTGGACGATTTCGATGTTTCGTATGTCCTGGTGGGAAGAAGGGGTATCAAGGAATCGAAACTTTACAACCGTTCCCCGTTTGTGGTGGAACTCGATACCCTTTATCCGCAGCTGCCGGGTCACAAAATTTACATTACTCTCCTGAACAGGGAAGAATTCCGACTGGAAATCGACGAACATTACGATATCGACCGGGTGATGAAATTCGGAGAGCCGTTTGTGCATCCTCCGCTGGCATTTACAGTAAAACAACGCAATCCTGAAGAATTCGATCCAACAAGCTGGTCATCCAACAAGTTCTATTTCGTTGTCAATAACCTGAACGCTCTTACCAATGCCTACCGTTCGAAATTGTCGGTCGAGGTAAACGATCCGAAAAAAGGTTCGGTACTGACCCTGACCACCCAGGGGTTTGTGGCGCAGCAGGAAGCCGATTACCTGAACAAGCTCATTGAAGTATACATTGATTACGGCAGGGAGGAAAAAAGCAAAAATGCCACACTGGCCCTCCAGTTCATTGATGAACAGCTGAAAGAAATTGTCGATTCTCTGGAATCGGTGGAACAGGAAATGCTCGAATTCAGGCTCAGATACAATATCATCGATCTGAGCCAGGAGGGTGCGGCCATTGCCCAGAAACTGATTGACCTGCAAAAGGAAAAAACCATGCTGGGCATGCAGCAAAAATATTACCATTACCTTCAGGGTTATATCCGGGAAAGAGGTGATTTTTCCGATGTCATTGCCCCTTCTGTAATGGGAGTGAACGAACCGCTCCTCACCAACCTCATTGCCAGGCTTACCGAATTATATTCCGAACGGACCACCCTGGAACATTCTGCCCAGCGATTCAATCCTTCAGTCACCCTGAATGCCCGCCAGATTGAGGAAACACGTCAGATCCTGCTGGAACATGTGAGCAGCATGATCGAATCGGCTGCCCTGAGCATGAAGGATATTGACCGCCGCATGGCGGAAGTGGAAAAAGACATCCAGCAGTTACCGGTAACGGAACGGGCATTGATCGGAATTGAACGGAAATTCCAGGTAAACGACGAAATATATACCTACATGCTGCAAAAACGCATGGAAGCGGGTATTGCCAAAGCTTCAAACCTGCCCGACAACCGGATGCTCGATCAGGCCCGGGCTGAAAATGCCGCAAGGGTAAAACCCAAAACCTCCATGAACTATATGATCGCCCTGATCCTGGGATTTGTTGTACCGGTGGTGATCATTCTGCTGATCGATTTTTTCAACAACCGGATCGTTGACCGGAAAGACATTGAAGATCATACCAGCGTACCCGTGATCGGCTCGGTGGGTCACAATAAAACCGATTCCGAAATCCCGGTATTCCTGCAGCCCAAATCATCCATTGCCGAATCGTTCCGGGCACTGAGAACCAATCTGCAGTACATGCTCAGGGAGAAAGGGGAAAATATTGTTCTGATTTCATCCACGGTGAGCGGGGAAGGAAAAACATTCATTGCCACTAACCTGGCAGTGATCGTTGCCATGTCGGGCAGAAAAACCCTCCTGGTAGGCCTCGATCTGCGTAAGCCGAAAATCCACAGGGATTTCAATATTACAAACGAAACAGGCCTGAGCACATACCTTATCAACCAGAGCGAACTGGACGATATTATTCATCCCACCGATATTGAAAACCTATACGTGGTCACGTCGGGGCCTGTTCCCCCGAACCCTGCTGAATTACTGGAAACCGGGCGAATGGCCACCTTCATGGAACATATCCGTAAGGAGTACGATATGGTCATTCTCGATACCCCTCCTGTGGCCGTGGTTACCGATGCCATTCTGGTGAGCAAATATTCCCATGCCAACATTTTTGTGGTACGGCATAATTTCTCACATAAAAACGTTATCCAGTTTATTGACGAGATATACAAAAGGAAAGACATCCGCAACATTTCCCTGCTGATCAATGATATTAAGCTGCATGGATATTACGGTTACGGATACGGTTACAGATATGGATACGGATACGGCTATAACTATGGATACGGTTATGGATACGGATACGGAAGCGACTACTACTCGGATGATGATAATGCACAAGGCAGCCTTTTCAGGCGGTTGCTGCATTCGGCAGGAAAACGGAACCGGAAAGAATAAATCCGGAATCCTCATCGTTGCGTATTTGAAAATCCGGCTTTTTTTTGCATCTTCCCTGCCCTATTCAGGTAAAATTCAAGCAGCCGGCGCCGTATGCAGGAATTAAAAAAACAACCCACCCTTTTTCAGGCATTCATTCCCATCATTTTCCTGATTGTTCTCCTGTTTCTGAATGTCCGGTTCTTTGAGGATACCCTGGGCGGAGCCAATCAAATCGTACTGATCCTGTCGGCTTCCATTGCAGGGATCATAGCTACCCGTCTTGGCCTTCCCTGGAAATCGGTCAGAAGCAGTATGGTGAAGAGTATCAGCTCGGCCATGCCATCCATCCTCATCCTGTTTCTGATCGGATCGCTGGCAGGAACCTGGATGATCAGCGGGGTGGTGCCGGCCTTGATTTATTACGGGCTGAAAATACTGAACCCCACTATTTTCCTGTTCGCCACCGTGGTCATCTGCTCCATTGTTTCACTGGCTACCGGAAGTTCCTGGTCAACAGTGGCAACCATCGGGATTGCCCTGCTGGGCATAGGAAATGCCATGGGATTTCATGCGGGAGTTACTGCCGGTGCTATCATTTCAGGGGCCTATTTTGGCGACAAGATGTCGCCCATGTCCGATACCACCAACCTGGCGCCGGCAATGGCCGGTACCGACCTGTTTACCCATATCAGGTATATGGTCTATACCACCGGACCATCCATTCTCATTTCCCTGGTTATTTTCCTGATCATCGGACTTACTGTCAAATTGCCTGAAGAGAACACCAGTATCGAAGGGGTACTGGCCGCCATTGATCATCATTTTCACATCACACCCTGGCTGTTTATTGTACCGGCATTTCTTATTTATATCATTGTCAGGAAAGTGGCTCCACTGCCTTCCCTCCTGGCAGGAACCCTGATGGGGGGCATCTTTGCCGTGATTTTTCAGCCGGATGTGATCAGGGAAGTGGCAGGAACGGATGGAACCTACCTGAAAGATTCCTACATCGCCGTCATGAAATCCATGTTCGGGTCGGTAAGCGTGGTGACCGATAATGCGCAGGTGAACGAACTGCTTGCCACAAGGGGTATGGCCGGCATGCTGAACACTATCTGGCTGATCCTGTCTGCCATGGTTTTCGGAGGAGCCATGGAATCGGCCGGATTGCTTGTCAGGATCACCCAGTCCATCATTCGTTTTGTCCATTCGGCCGGTTCGCTGGTAGCTGCCACGGTAGGGTCCTGCCTGTTTTTCAACGTCACCGCATCCGATCAGTACATATCCATTGTGGTCCCCGGCCGCATGTTTGCGAAAGCCTATCGTGATCAGAGACTGAAACCCGAGGTGCTGAGCCGTTCCCTGGAAGATTCGGGCACCGTCACGTCGGTGCTTATCCCCTGGAATACATGCGGGGCCACCCAGGCAGGTGTCCTGGGAGTATCCACCTGGACCTACATGCCCTATTGCTTCTTTAATATCATCAGCCCTTTCATGAGCATATTCATGGCAGCTTTCAATATCAACATCCGCCGATATAAAACGGGCGATCCTGAGTATGTTGAATTCAAGGAAGAAGACCGCATGGATTACTGATACACCACTCTAATACAGAGTGGGATGTTTCACAGGATCGGCTTCGTGCATCATGTCGTACAGGGTCTCGAAAACATCCTCTGCATTGGGATTGGAAAAATAATCCCCGTCGGTGGTATAGGCCGGGCGATGCTCCCTGGCGGTAATGGTCCTGGGTTCCGCATCCAGAAAATAATAGGCCCGCTGTTCTTCCACCACTTTCTGCATCATGAAGGCAGTGGCGCCTCCCGGCACATCCTCGTCGAAAAATACCACCCGGTTGGTTTTCTTCACCGATTCCAGAATGGTATGGTCCAGATCAAAAGGAAGCAACGTTTGCACATCGATCAGTTCCACCGATATGTCAAATTCGGCCAGCTGTTCCACGGCTTCCTGGGCAATACGCACACAGGATCCGTAAGTTACCAGGGTAATGTCCGTTCCTTCATTCAGTATCTCGGGTTTCCCAAGCGGAACCTTGTATTCGCCTATATTGGCCGGCATTTTTTCCTTCAGCCGGTAACCGTTCAGGGGCTCGATCACCAAGGCCGCATCATCCCCTTCCATTAAAGTATTGTACATTCCGGCAGCCTGCGTCATATTTCTGGGCACACACACATACACACCCCGAATGGAATTGATCACCATGCTCAGGGGAGATCCCGAGTGCCATATCCCTTCCAGCCTGTGCCCGCGGGTTCTTACAATAACGGGTGCTATCTGATTCCCTCGGGTGCGGTAATGTGTACTGGCCAGGTCGTCGCTCAGGGTCTGGAGAGCGTACAGAAGGTAATCAAAATACTGAATTTCAGTAAGCGGTTTCAGTCCACGCAGTGCCAGCCCGATCCCCTGGCCCAGAATGGTGGTTTCCCGGATACCGGTATCGGAGATCCGCAACTTTCCGTATTTTTCCTGCAAACCGGCCAGGGCCTGATTCACATCCCCGATGTTTCCGGTATCCTCACCGAAAGTAACCAGTTTGGGATATTTCTCAAACAGGTAATCGAAATTGGCCCTTAAAACCTCCCGCCCGGGGACCATGGGGGCATCGTCATCAAAAACCGGCTTGACTTCTTCCACCTTCAGCACGGAAGCTTTGGTTTCATTGTAAAGATAACTGTTGTACCGCTCACGGCTGTCTTCGTAATTTCTTTTCAGCCACTGTGAAAGGTCATCCTGCAATTTTTCACGCTGGGTGCAATCGAGGCAGACATGCCTCAACATTTTTTTTGCCGCACTGAAAATATCTTTCCGAATGGGATGGATCACTTTTTTCAAATCGTTGGTGATCATCCCTATTTTATCGATCTTATCGCGTTTGCAAACACAGGAACGGTTGTCGATAATGCTTACCAGGGCATCCCGCTCCAGTTTGATGGGATCGGTAAAAGCTTTCCAGGCATTCTTTCTGGCCTGTTTTGCCTCTTCCTCAGCTTTTTTCTCAATCTCGTCGCATTCTTCCGCCGTAGCCAGTTCCGATTCGACCATCCATTCCCTCATTTTTCTGATCGGATCAAACTCTTCCTCCCACTTCAGCCTCTCTTCTGATTTGTAGCGCTCATGGGAACCCGAGGTGGAATGCCCCAGGGGCTGGGTCACTTCTTCAATATGAAATACCACCGGGATGTGTTTTTCCCTGCATATGGCAATCCCTTCCTCATACATCTTCACCAGGCCGGGATAATCCCATCCTTTGCCTTTATACACCATGATCCCGCCCGGGTGTTCCTCGTCCTTCACAAAACCCCGGAGCAATTCGGAAATACTGCCTTTGTTCGTTTGATATTCTTTGGGAACAGAAATCCCATAACCGTCATCATACACCGAGAGCGCCATGGGCACCTGCAACACACCCGAAGCATTGACCGTTTCCCAGAAATGCCCTTCCGAAGTACTGGCATCACCGATGGAACCGAAAGCCACCTCATCACCGTTGTGTGAGAGGGTGGTAAACTCCTTGAGTTCGGGAATCTCCCTGAACAGTTTGGATGCCCAGGCCAGTCCCAGCAAACGCGGCATCTGACCGGCAGTTGGACTTATATCGGCCGAAGAATTTTTCTGTGCGGACAGGTCTTTCCATGTGCCATCCCTGTTTATGTTGGGAGTGGAGAAATGATTGTTGAACGACCTGCCTCCGTTGTGTGGGTTCAGTTCACCGTCGGTATTCCCGTACAATTGATGAAAAAACTGCTCGGCAGTAAATAATCCGGCTGCCATCATCCAGGTCTGGTCGCGGTAATACCCCGACCGCCAGTCGCCGTTCCGGAACTGCTTGGCCATGGCAATCTGCACAATCTCCTTGCCATCACCGAAAATACCGAATTTCGCCTTTCCGGTCAGCACTTCCTTACGGCCCAGTATACTAAGATTCCTGCTGACATTGGCCAGGTGATAATCCGCAAGAACCTCTTTTTTAAAATCCTGAAAAGAAATATCACCCTTTTCTTTATTTTTTTCAACCATTATTTATTATAATTAATATAATTATTAATATTATTTATTTCTTATTTAATATTATTTATATAATTTTTCATTTCTATAAATTATCTGCTTCTTTTATTGTTCCCGCGTAAATAACTAAAGTTAAGAACTGTTCATCAATTTACCTATATTTGTAAACAAATCCGCCGAAAAAATGTTCCTGAAACTGGTCATTCTTTCCCTGCTTCTTCTCACCTTTTCAATTCTGGCCATGGCTTCAGGCATCCTCCTCAAAAGTAACGGGCGGTTTCCTGCCATTTCCATTGGTAAAAACAGGGAAATGAAACGGAGGGGTATAACCTGTCCCCGGCATGATGAACTGATCTGCCACAGGAGAACCGGAAAAGGAAAGACCTGCGGATGTCAGTAAGCTGTTGAACCAATTTCTCCTCCGGTTGTTACTGTATCAGAGAACAATAAATCAAAGACGATGTTCATCAAGATCCTGATCGTGGCCGTTGTATTGATGGTACTGGCCGTTCTGGGGCTCATGCTGGGCTTGCTGAGGAAAAAAAACGGACAGTTTCCCACCCGGGGCTGCGGAGTATCTGCCGGAGGTGTGGACCATCCTTCCGGATGCTGCTGTATGGATCACTGTGCGGGCTCTTCCGTGTGATCTTCCCGCAGGTATTGCCTGAACCCTTCTGTCATCCAGGTTTTGAATGCCCCATTCTCATCGGAATAGATAAAATACCCCTCCAGTTCAGGCATTTCGCTAACCAGGCTCATCCCTTCCTCCAGGCCCATCACCATGCAGGCCGTGGCATAGGCATCGGCCGTCATGCAATCGGGCGCCGTAATGGTCACACTCAATAGCCGGTCAAGAACGGGATACCCGGAGCGGGGGTCTATGGAGTGAGCGTATTTTACACCGTTTTTTTCATAGAATTTCCGGTAATTTCCCGATGTAGCCAGATTGATTTCAAAACATTCCATTATCACCTGCAGGTCCTGTCCCGGAATAAGGTTGTTGTCAACGGGCCTGTCAATACCAACGGTCCAGGGTCGCCTGTTTATTTTATGTCCGCTGGTACGTATTTCACCGCCCAGTTCAACCAGGTAATTCCGTATGCCCCTGCTTTCCAGAAAACTGCCCACCACATCCACTGCGTAACCCTGGGCAATGGCATTCACATCCAGCTGTACGCCGGGCACCTTCTTTACCAGTTTCCTTCCCTGCAACACCACTTTGTCCATTCCCACCAATTGCAGCAGGCTGTCGATGTTCACGGTATCGGAATCTGCCGGTCCATCCGGGCCGAAGCCCCAGGCATTCACCAGGGGCCCTACGGTAATATCGAAAGCCCCGCCGGTTTTACGGGTTACCTCAGTGGCTGTTTTGAAAATTTCCACAAAATAATCGTCGGCCACCACCCCGGAATCATTCCGGTTGACCCTTGAAATAACCGATTCGGGCACATAAAGGGATAACGACCGGTCGAATCCGGCCAGCAGTGAGTCGATCTCATCCTGCAGCATGACTGAACCGCGGTTGAACATGTACCTCCATCCGAAAGGATACTGATAGATCACCCGGTAGGTAGTACCCTGGGCAAAGCCGTCCACTGTATAGTACGATTGCTGCCGGTATGAAAGCCAGGCGAAAAGGGGAATCAGCAAAAGCAACACTATGACCGGTATAATTTTTCGCATAGGCAGAAAAAGTCATTCACTGATTGGAACATCCATTCATAAAACCGGAAGATTATCCGCCGAAATCATCATAATCGATCATTTCTTCGGGAACTCCCAGATTGTAAAGCATTTTAAAAACGGCATCGTTCATCATGGGCGGACCACACAGGTAATATTCAATTTCTTCCGGTTCTTCGTGCTGGCTGAGGTAATTGTCGTACAGCACCTGGTGAATGAAGCCCACATACCCGTTCCAGTTATCTTCCGGCCTGGGCTCGGAAAGGGCGATATGGAATGAGAAATTGGGGAACTCCTTTTCGATTTTCCGGAATTCCTCCTCGTAAAATATTTCCCCTTTTGACCGGGCACCGTACCAGTACGACACTTTCCGGTTGGTTTTGAGGGTATGGAACAGATGAAAGAGATGAGAGCGCAGGGGGGCCATGCCGGCGCCGCCGCCGATGTATACCATTTCCCGGTCGGTATCCTTAATGAAAAATTCGCCGTAAGGCCCGGAAATCATAACCTTATCGCCCGGTTTTCTGGAAAATATATAGCTGGAGCAAACCCCCGGATTCACTTTCATAAACCGTCCCTTTGAGCGGTCCCATGGGGGGGTGGCAATACGCACATTCAGCATAATGATGTTCCCTTCGGCCGGATGATTGGCCATGGAATAAGCCCTGAAGGTTTCCTCGGCATTTTTCATTTTCAAATCCCACATGCCGTATTTGTCCCATTCCTTGCGGAAAGGTTCGTCCACATCAATATCTTTTGAAAAGTCCACTTCCATCCGCGGAACATCGATCTGCACATATCCGCCTGGTTTGAAATCCATTTTCTCCCCTTCCGGCAAACGCACCACAAATTCCTTGATGAACGTGGCCACATTGCGGTTGGAAACCACCGTGCATTCCCATTTTTTAATACCCATCACCTCTTCCGGTACCCGGATGACCATATCATTCCGGATCTTCACCTGGCATCCCAATCTCCAGTGGTTTTGCTGTTCCTTGCGGGTAAAAAAGTTTGTTTCTGTAGGCAGGATCGATCCTCCGCCTTCCAGTACCTGGCATTTGCACATTCCGCAGGTACCTCCCCCTCCACAGGCAGAAGGCAGGTAAATATCCATTGAGGAAAGTGTGGACAGAATGGTTCCTCCCGGGTCCACTTTCTTTTCCTCTTCATTGATTTTCAGGGTAACTTCGCCCTGCGGGGTAAGCTTTCTCCGTGCATATAACAGGATCATAGTCAGCAGCAGAATGATGAGCAGGAAAACAGCGATGCTGGTGAGAATGATCCCGGTATTTGTCATGATTGTGATCATCTTGCCGTGCAATTTGTATTACAGTTTAATGCCCATGAAACTCATGAAAGCGATCCCCATCAGCCCGGTGATAATAAATGTAATGCCCAGTCCGCGCAGGGGAGCCGGAACATTCGAGTACCTGATCTTTTCCCGGATGGCGGCAATGCCCACAATGGCCAGGAACCATCCCACCCCCGACCCCAGGCCGAAAACCGTGGCTTCGGCCAGGTTGTGGTATTCCCGCTCCTGCATAAAGAGCGATCCCCCCAGTATGGCACAGTTCACGGCAATAAGAGGCAGGAAAATACCCAGCGAGTTGTACAGGGCAGGAGTAAATTTCTCCACAATCATTTCCACCAGCTGGACCATGGATGCGATCACCGCAATAAACACAATAAAAGTAAGAAAGCTGAGATCCACATCGGCAAATCCGGGACTCAGCCAGGTAAGGGCTCCTTCCTTCAGCAGGTAATTTTCGATGAGGTAATTAACCGGAACAGTGATCCCGAGGACAAAGATCACGGCAATACCCAGCCCCACCGAGGTTTTCACCGTTTTCGACACCGCCAGGTAGGAACACATTCCCAGAAAATAGGCGAAGATCATATTGTCGATAAAGATCGACCTGACAAAGATATTGATCAGATTTTCCATGGCTGGTACTAATTTTCTTCAATCAGTTTGGTATTCTTTGCCCTCTGCACCCAGATAATGATACCTACGATAATCAGGGCCATAGGAGGCAGGATCATCAATCCGTTATCTTCATATCCGATACGGTACAGCCCGATTTTTTCCAGTACCGGATAACCGAATACTTCCCCCGAACCGAGCAATTCCCGGAAAAACCCTACAATGACCAGGATCAGTCCGTATCCCGCCGCATTGCCCACTCCGTCGAGAAAAGCAGGCCAGGGACGGTTGCCCATGGCAAAAGCTTCCAGACGCCCCATAATGATGCAGTTCGTAATGATCAACCCCACGAACACCGAAAGCTGCTTGCTTACCTCGTAGGCAAAAGCTTTCAGAATCTGGTCTACCAGAATCACCAGCGAGGCGATAACCACCAGCTGAACAATGATTCTGATCCTGGGGGGTATCATTTTCCTCAGCAGGGAAATAATCACATTGGCAATAGATAACACGGCTATCACACTGATAGCCATCACAATAGAAGGCTCCAGCTTTACGGTAATGGCCAGCGCCGAACAGATACCCAGCACCTGAACCGTTATAGGGTTCTCATCATTCAGCGGATTGGTCAGCAATTTCATGTTCCTTGCCGAGAATAAGGATTCCCTGTCAGATTTCATGATCAGATCCCCTCCTTTTTAAAATATGATTCATAACTCAGCAAACAATCGTATAACATGGATTCCAAACCTTTGCTGGTAATCGTTCCTCCTGAAATGGCATCCACGGCGTGGGGGTCGCCGGGTTCGGCTCCTCCCCTCTCCACCTCAATGGAAGTAAACCGACCCGATTCATCGAATATCGATTTACCGGCAAACGGTTCCTGGAACCACGATTCACTGATTTCGGCCCCCAAACCCGGTGTTTCCTTGTCGTGACCGAAATTGACCCCGTAAATGGTTTTCATATCCTCTTCCAGGGCCAGGTATCCGTATATGGGTCCCCACAATCCCTTACCATGCAGCGGAACAATAATTTTCCGCCCGTCGTTCTTCATGCCCACAAAAACAGGAAGATGTCTTTCTTCCAGGGGTTTCCGCATCTCTGCGCGCATATCGATGGTAAAAGCATCGAACCCCTCGATTTTTTCTCCTTCCGAATTAATAACAAAGGTTTCGACAATATATTGGTTGTATTTTTCCTGCGCATCGGCAGCAGTAGATTGCACCTGAATGGAAGAAAGAATATTGCGCATCTTCTCAATGGCCACGTTCCTTTCCTGCAGAGGCTGCAGGATAAGGGCGGCAACCGACAACACGGCAGCAACCACGATCACCATGATCGAGGCAAAGGAAAAAATATAGATGTTACTGAACTTTTTCATGGCATATCGCATTTATTGAGCCCGCATTTCCCATCTTCTCAGCCTGCTTCTGATATTGGCCCGTATCACATAATGATCGATCAGGGGAGCAAAAACATTCATAAACAGAATGGCCAGCATAACCCCTTCTGGATAAGCCGGGTTGAGCACCCTGATCAGGATAGCCAGTATACCGATGAGGAATCCGTAAATCCATTTCCCTTTCTCGGTTTGCGCTGCGCTTACGGGGTCGGTAGCCATAAAAACCGCCCCGAAAGCAAAACCTCCCAGCATCAGGTGCTGCCAGAAAGGGATGTTGAATAACTGATTGGTATCGGAACCCACCAGGTTCAGTAAACCGGCCATTGCGGCTCCTCCGGCAAAAACCGCCAGAATGATTTTCCAGCTGCCCACTCCGGTATATATTAGCAAGAGGGCTCCCAGCAGAATGGCCAGAGTTGATGTTTCCCCAATGGAGCCGGGAATATTCCCGAGGAACATTTGCATGGGGCCGTATTCCAGGCCCAGGCCGTTTGAAAAATTCTCCATTCCGGCGGCAGCCTGTCCCAGAACCGTCGCTCCGGAAAAAGCATCGACTGTTCCGGCCCCATCCAACAATCCGCCGATCCAGACCTTATCACCCGACATCCTGGCAGGATAGGCAAAAAACAGGAAAACCCTTGCGGTAAGCGCCGGATTCAGAATATTCATTCCGGTCCCCCCGAATACTTCCTTTCCGATCACCACGGCGAAAGCGGTTGCCAGGGCCACCATCCACAAGGGCACGTCCACCGGCATTACCAGGGGGATCAGGATACCTGTTACCAGGAATCCCTCATTCACTTCATGCCCGCGCCACTGGGCAAAACCAAATTCTATACCCAGTCCCACCACATAAGAAACCACGATTATGGGAAAAACTCGCAGAAATCCATACCAGAAAGCATCCCACATATTCACTGTTTCCCCATAGGTTTCTCCCACAGCCAGAAAATGCTGGTAACCGGTATTCCAGCATCCAACCAGCAGAGCCGGCAGTGTGGCAAGCACCACAATGATCATGGTGCGTTTCATATCCATGATGTCACGGACATGGGCCCCTTTTTCGGTCACATGGTCGGGGACAAATAGAAAAGTTTCAAAGGCATCAAAGGTGGAATGCAATTTCTCGAACTTTCCCCCTTCCTGGAAATGAGGTTTTATCCGGTCAACGTACCTGCGTAATCTTTTCATGAATGCAATGAATATAATGGATGGTTCACGATCCCATTTCTTTGATCATTAACTGGATACCTTCTCTCAATATTGATTGTACATCGGTTTTCGAGGTGCAGACAAATTCACACAGGGCCAGGTCTTCCTCCACCACCTCGTAAATGCCCAGCTGTTCCATTTTATCGATATCACCGATGAGGATTGATTTCAACAACTGTAACGGGTAAATGTCCATAGGAAGCACCTTTTCATACTCACCGGTCATAACAAAAGACCGTTTCCCCCCATGGAGGTTGGTATCCAGGCGGAATTTCCGGTTCGGCTGAAGCCAGCTGAAGAAAGCACGTGAAGCGCTGAATTTATCCAGACGGGGCATGGCCCAACCCAGAAATTCGTGGTAATTCCCTTCCGGAATAACGGTAATCTGGGAATCGTAGAAACCGATAAATCCTTCCCGGCTGATACGCCGGCCGGTCAGTACATTCCCGCTGATCACACGAATTCCCTCGCCGGTCAGGTTATTCTCAAGCAGTTTCTTTACCGAGGCTCCCACCATGGTGCGGTAATACCTGGGTTTTAAAACTTCCGAACCGGTCAGCGCCACAATACGCGTTGCATCGAGCAAACCTTTAGAAAAAAGCCTGCCTATCAGCAGCACGTCCTGAGGGTTCACCGTCCATACTTTCTCACCCCTGTTCACCGGAGCTATATGATGGATCTGTATCCCCACATTGCCCGACGGGTGTGGTCCGCTGAACAGATGGGACTTCACATTTTCCGCTTCCTTAAACACCGGCGAAAAAGTAAGTTCGGCATGCATTCCCAGGTGCACTTCCCCGGAAGTCAGTTTCCTCAGCACCTGAATACCGGTCCGGAAATCTTCCTTCCCGTCGTTAATAACGAAATCCATATCGGGAGCCAGGGGGGCAGTATCGAAAGCTGAGATAAATATGTCACGCGGCACATCTTCCGGACTGGCAACGATCCCATAGGGACGCTGCCTGATGAGGGAGAAGAGCCCGCTTTTCAGCAGGTTTTGCACTATTTCGTCACGAGACATACGGGCGGGGTCTCCTTTGGCGAAGGATTCGTATTTCATTTCACCGTCAAACTCCACCACCACCTCCAGTATCCTTCTCCGGTCGCCCCTGTTCACTGCCACCACCGTCCCGCTCACCGGGGAAGTAAAACGTATTTCCGGCCGGTACTTATCAAAAAATAAGGAACTGCCGGCCAGCACCCGGTCATTCACCTTAACGGAAAGCCTGGGAGTGAGACCCGGAAAATCGGGTGGTTGAAGGGCAAACCATTCCGGCATATCCGCCTGTGTCAGGATCTTTTCAGCCTGTCCCGCCATTGGAATATCCAGCCCTCGTTTTAACTTGATAACCTTCGACATTTCAAGCAGTTAATCTGTTTTTTTATCTCAGACAAAAATAACATATTTTTCAGTCAGGACAAGATGTTCCTGAATGGGTTGAAAACACAAATATACAGATTTACTAATATGTCGATGTGTTTATTCTCAACATCCCTTCAGATGTTCTAAAACATTCGTACCTTCGTATCAACTGATTAAACACACAGCGTTATTGTGGAAACCTGTTGAAAAAAATATTTCATTTGATGCGTTTTCTTTCGGTCATAGCCATTTTTCTCGCCCGCGGAATCTTTTGCTTTCCTCTTGCCGGGCAGGTATCTCCCGCGTGGCTGGAAGACAGGATCCACAGGGACAATATCCATACGGTCATTCTTTCACCGGCCGACAGGGAACTTGGGTATCCGGTCATGGAACTCGGTTCTTCCGACCGGCTAACCCTTAAATTCGATGAGCTTACCGATCAACCCGGCAATTATACATATACCTTTATTCACTGTGATGCGTACTGGCAACCTTCCGGACTCTCGCCCTACGAGTTTCTCGACGGATTTACAGAAGACCAGATCCAGGATTACCGCTTTTCTTTCAATACCACCGTTGATTATATCCACTACTCCCTCACCTTTCCCAACGAGCAGATTGATTTCCGGCTTTCGGGAAATTATATTCTTCTGGTTTACCAGGATTATGACCAGTCGAAACCTGTTCTCACCAGAAGGTTTTCCGTGTATGAGAATCTGGTTCAAATATCTCCTGAAATCAAGCCCCCCGTGCTAACCGAACTCAACCGGTCGGGCCAGGAAATCGATGTGCAGGTCAGCCTCGGTTCATACCCTATGAGGGATCCCATGGATGAACTGCATCTGGTGATCAGACAAAACGGCCGCTGGGACAATGCCGTCATGGGCCTAAAACCTTTATTTATCAGGGGGAGCAACCTGTCGTACGATCACAACAATGAAAATGTATTTCCGGGCATTAATGAATTCCGGTATTTCGACATCAGGAGTTTCCGATACCAGTCGGAATTTGTAAGAAATATTGATTACAGAGCACCCTGGTATTATGTTGAACTGGCTCCCTGCCGGGAAAGGGCGGGAAAAGGATATTTTTCCGATCCCGAGATCAACGGGAAATTCAGGATCGAGGTACAGGAGGGTCACCATCCGCACACCGACGCAGACTATGCCAGGGTATTTTTCAGTTATCCTGCAGCATTCCCCTTCAGAAATACCGATCTGTTCATTATGGGGGATCTGACCGACTGGCAATTATCGAAAAGGTCGATAATGGTTTACAACGAAAGCCGTCATCAGTATGAACTGACCCTTCTTCTCAAACAGGGATACTACAATTACTGGCTGGCCACCCGGGCTTCAGGGGAATCTTCAGCAGATCCTTCTCCTATTGAGGGAACCTATTACGAAACAGAGAATGATTACCTGATCTATCTGTACCATCGCCCGTCGGGTTCACGCTATGACAGACTGATTGGATACACCCTGGCAAACAGCCAGGGTCCCGGCCGTAACTTCAGATAACCGGCACACTGCATCCTCACCGCTTCCCCTGACACATTGTCCCGTCACGGTCCGGGCAAATACAACCAGGGGAACATCTGGCAGATGTTATGAAACATCTATTTTTTCTTTTACAGGCGCAACAAGCCAAAGGAGTGATATCGGATTGTTCTGCAGGTGTCAAGTATGACAAAAGTCTTTTTAAATATACGGGTAAGCCATTAATTTTCATTTGTGAAAACCCTGGAAACAGGTTCACTTCATTACGGGCAGTGAATAATTATACAAAAAGATAATAACCAAACACTTATAGATCATGTCACACACTTCATTTTATGTACCGGTGGCAGCCAATGAACCGGTCAAATCGTATGCCCCGGGCACACCCGAAAGGCATGAGCTGAAAGCTGCACTGAAAGAACTCCGGTCCATGGAAATGGACATACCGATGATCATCGACGGTAAAGAAGTAAGAACAGGGAACAAGGTGGCCATTCACCCTCCTCATGACCGGCAGCATGTGCTGGGATATTTTCACAAGGGAGACGGATCGCATGTAAAAATGGCTATTGATGCCGCGCTCAGAGCGCGCAAGAAATGGGCAGAAATGGGCTGGCGGCACAGAGCCGGGATTTTCCTGAGGATTGCCAACCTGCTGTCGGGTCCATACCGGGCCAAAATCAACGCAGCTACCATGCTGGCCCAGTCAAAAAATGCTTTTCAGGCAGAAATCGATTCGGCCTGTGAACTGATCGATTTTTGCCGGTTCAATGTTCAATACATGGCTGAGATTTATTCGCACCAGCCCATGTCCACACCAGATGAATGGAACCGCCTGGAGCAAAGGCCTCTGGAAGGGTTTATCTTTGCCCTGACACCTTTCAATTTCACTTCCATTGCCGGGAATCTTCCCACTTCCCCCGCCCTGATGGGGAACGTGGTGGTATGGAAACCTTCGAATAATCAGGTTTATTCGGCATACTGGCTGATGAAAATCTTTCAGGAAGCAGGAGTACCCGATGGAGTAATCAACCTGGTATATGTTTCCGGTCCGGTTGCCGGAAAAGAAATTTTCAGCCATCCTGATTTTGCAGGGATTCATTATACCGGCTCTACGGAAGTTTTCCAGAATATATGGAAAGAAATTGGCAACAACATTTCCCGGTACAAAACCTATCCCCGGATTGTGGGCGAAACAGGAGGCAAGGATTTTATCATGGTCCATCCCTCGGCCAATATACGGCAAACGGTGGTAGCCATGGTAAGGGGGGCCTATGAATACCAGGGGCAAAAATGTTCGGCGGTATCAAGGACATACATCCCTGAGAGCTTATGGCCTAAGCTCAGAAAGGAACTCGAAAACCAGATTGCATCGATCAAAATGGGCGGACCCGAAGATTTCACCAATTTCATGAATGCGGTGATTGATGAAGCGGCGTTCGATAAAATTACCTCATATATTGAACAGGCCAGGAAAGATAAGGAAGCCGATGTAATCATCGGAGGAGGCTATGACAAATCGAAGGGATTTTTCATTGAACCCACGGTGATCCTGACCACCGATCCACGGTATGTCACCATGCGGGAAGAAATTTTCGGCCCCGTACTAACCGTGTACATTTATCCGGACAGCCGGTTTGAGGAAACCCTCGATCTGCTCGACCAGACTTCTCCCTATGGTCTCACCGGCGCGGTTTTCGCAACCGACCGGTATGCACTGGAGCTGGCAACAAAAAAGCTGATGCATGCCGCCGGGAATTTCTACATCAATGACAAACCTACAGGAGCAGTGGTTGGACGCCAGCCTTTCGGAGGATCCAGGCAATCGGGGACCAATGACAAAGCCGGATCCATGATCAACCTGATGCGTTGGGTTACGCCACGCACCATTAAGGAGAACTTCCTGCCGCCTGAAGATTATACCTATCCCTTTATGCGGGAAGAATAAGCACATACGGCCACTTTGTTGAAAACAAGCGGTGAAAGTTCATAATTCTGACTTCCACCGCTTGTCTTTTATTGTTTAACTTTGCGGAAAGCATTCAGGAGCATGTCAGGTTTGAAACGAATATTCCGGGTATCCATCCCCATCCTGAGGAACAAATATGTTCTCTCATCCATTCTGTTTCTCCTCTGGATTGCTTTTTTCGACACAAACAACCTGATTGACCGTGCAAAGCAACTGAAAGAGCTGCATCAGCTTGAAGCTGACCGGGAATATTATATCCGGCGCATCGAACATGATACACGAAGAATGAACGAACTGGAGACCGACCAGAAAAGCCTGGAAAAATTTGCCCGTGAGCAATATCTCATGAAAAAAGACAATGAGGATGTATTCATCATTGTGGAAGAGTAATCCCTTTGTATCCTTCCCGGTCCAGTTCCCTGAAAACTTCCAGCAATCCTGCCGCATCCCGGTATTGAGGTTTTAACCCCAGGGCATTCAGCAGTTTTACAGCCTCCCGTGTCACCGGCTGTTTCTCCAGAAACCGCGTATGCACATCATTCATGTATTTAACCGTCCTGAAGCCATTGAACCAGCGAAATAATCTTTTCCGGTACGATGCCAGCGAGGCCACATTCCGGTTGATTTCCTCATTCGCTGCAGGGAATCCGTTTCGCAGCAGAAATTCTCCGATAGCCGGATGCAGGGTTTCCTTCAGCAGTTCTTCGGTTTCTCCGGCCCCCAGCAGGTAATATCTGTTCATCTGCCTGAAAAAATTCCTCAGCCAACAATAGGCTTCGAATGCATAGGTTAAAAAGGAGTGGTCTTTACGTCGGATCCATTCGGTAACGACCGGTCCGGTTCCGAAAGGAACCCGCCCGGAAGGCCTGGGTGAAGGGATAACACGTGTTTCATTCAGTTCTCCGAACTTTCCCAGATCCATAATCTTCTGCAGGAAATAAAAATCTTCGGCTCCCTGCCTGGCCTTCATGCCGCCCAAACGCGCATAGGCAGAAGCACGAACAGCAAAAGCCGACCCCAGGGTATGAAAAGCATACGGCGACCCGGCAAACTTCATTCCCCCCACATGATACCTGAGATGGATCTCATAATCCGTAATGGCCCGGTACACATCCGGCGGATAATCGTCGCCCTTCAGAGGATGCTCATAATAAACAGCACATCCCTCCATTTGAAGTTGGGTGGTAAAATAACGGTCAATCTCCTCGAAATAGTTACCGTCAACCAGGGTGTCGGCATCAAGCGAAATGAGTATCCCGTCACCTCTCCCGGCCCGGAGAAACCTGACTATTCCTTCATCCATCCCGGTTTTCCGCGCGTGGCCCACTCCTGAATATTTTGGCGGCACGGCAGGAGCATGCACCAGGTAGACGGGCAGGGAAGGATTTGCATAATACCCGATCCATTCTTCAACATCCCGGACCGATTTATTATGAAGCCTTCTTTCTTCATCAGAAGCATGGGCAGGGCAATTGAATACCACAATCACTTCGGCATGAAAACGGGGAAAAAAGGTACACTGTGCAAGTGATTCGAGGGTGAGGGGCAGGTTCTCTTCCGCAAAGGATGGAAGAACCACCGCCATATTCAGGTCAGGATTGGGCATATCGGGAACAAGCCATGGCCGTTGCCCGATCCTGTCAAGATACCGGTCAAGGTCGTTCATCCGGCTCCAGATGCCTTATTTTCTAGTGGCCAGGTATTCTTCATTCAATCCTTCCAGCACTTCCCAGGTGATATTCATGCTGTTGTCGGCCACCAGAATATTCCCTCCCAGGGTGCTGCTGAAAATGAACTGGTATCCTTCCTGTTTATTGTATTCCTTAAGATAATCCAGGATTCTGTACAGCACTTTTCGGTTCATCACCTGTTCCTCCTCCGCAAGTTCCTGTGTGGCGGTTTGCTGCATCTGTAGCAGATTGTCCCTCTCTGCCAGCAGTCGCTGGCTGTTCTGTTCATAGGTTTGCCGGGTAATAAGCAATTTCTGGCGCTGATCCTCCAGATTCGAAGCTTCTTTTTCCCACTGGCGGAAACGGGTTTCCAGTTCAGCTCCTTTCTGCTCCTGCTTGGCCATCAGTTCATCTCTCAAATCAAGGAAATATTCATAATGGGTCAGGAGTGTATCAATATTGATGTATGCCATTTTCCCGGCTTGCACATATGCAGCGGAAGAGTCACCGGGAACCATTTCCTTTTTCCCTTCGGCAGGCTGCCGGCTGGTAAAATGCAATACATACAATACGATGAGACCTGCCAGAATAATGATCTGCAATACAAGATTTGTTTTTTTCATGCTGTATTCATCTGGATTAAGCTGCCACAAATATAATGGATTCTGTCTTTACGGGAAAAAACAAATAAAATTAAATTTCCCGCCACTTTCATTTCCTGATTGATAAAAAATTCATTGTTCCGGAAAGGAAATCCGTTTTAAAATTCCGGACAGGGAATGGCATGTACTTTAATTTTCCTCCGGGGGTTACTCCTGAATTCATACACCAGGGATATTTCGTGAGCGCCACCGGTATGTGTTATGAGTGAAGAAATGGTCAGATCATAACTATAGCCGATATGCAGGTTGCTGGTTTTATATCCCACCAGTAAAATAACAGCATCTCTGTCGAAATGTCCTTTGAAAAAGGGCAACCCCCGCCACCAAACACCAAAAACCAGGGGTTCTTTGAACCAGTACATGCCCAGGTCCATCTGTGTGTAGCCACCCTGTGTTTTGAAGAGGAAAGCGGCGGAAAGACTTTCGTCAATGGGATTCAGCAACCTGCATCTCTTAATAATCTGCATGCCTCCGAAAACAGAAAATTTGAGAGGTACAATGGTTTCTTCCCCGTAAAGCGATTGATTCGGTTTCAGGAGATGATCAACGGTACTTCCTATCCATATCCTTTCATTGTATGCCAGTACCGAAGAAGAAAAATCAATATCCGGCTTGCTGTCGAAAGGAGGGGGTTCTGTCTGAGGGGTGGTGCCCCCGGGAGAAAGCTGATCATTGAATACCAGCCGGTTGAAATCAATTCCCAGGCGTGTATACATAAAATTCACTCCGGGACGAATATGCCACGATTCATTCAACTGTATGTTATAAGAATATAACAGGCCCACAATGGTATTGCTCAGGCGGCCGCTGCCAGCCCGGTCGTGCAGGGCAATCAAACCCACCCCTGAATTGAAGTTTGAAAAATACCTGTCGGCTGAAAAACTGTAGGTCAGAAAAACACCCGGTAAAGCAGGCCACTGGTTCCGGTGGTTGAGCGAAATCCTGTTTTCTTCGGTAGCTCCTGCAAACGAGGGGGCCAGATATAACTGATTGGCATAGAACTGGGAAAACTGAGGATCCTGGGAAACTCCCTCGGTCCAAACCACCCAGAAGATACCAAAAACAATGAATATTCTTTTCACAAAATATAATATTTCACTTTCTCCCAGCCCTCGTTTGATGCGTCTTATTGTCGAATATACGAAATAAATTCTATTTCACTATTCTTTGCTATTGTATACGGATCATGCATTCGAAAGTTAGTCAAAATTAATCCTTTTTCTTTTCGTGCTCTTTCCTCTGCCAGGTTACAGCATCAGTTTTTGGATGAACGGCAGTTTTTCTTGTATGAACGACCGGTTTTTTCACACGAAACATTATCACGACGAAAAAGAGGCTGTCTCAAAAGCATATTTGAGGCGGCTTCTTTTTTATTTATGGAGTTATTTATTGCTACTTCAGGAAAATAAGTTTTTCAGGATTGTTTGTCACAAAAAAAAGAAAAAGGAATAACT
>Ga0209614_1000170_pt1 | contig 61009 bp, 57 predicted proteins | sample BlaSprsedimmetaG_FD_185484 | JGI IMG/M metagenome (GOLD analysis project Ga0209614, IMG submission 185484) | Hot spring sediment bacterial and archeal communities from California, USA to study Microbial Dark Matter (Phase II) - Blank Spring... ...
TACAACAACGGCGTGGTGGACGTGCCGGCCATCCAGTCGGAGGTGGTCTCGGTGGATGCGGACAACGTCCAATCCGTTCTGATTGACGGCGGGTACTATAGCGCCAGCGATTTCGAAAACTTGCCATAGCAGGCGCTCCTCAGTATAATTCAGGAATAGTGATGGGTTTGCCCCCATCACTATTCCTGTGCATTCAGAATCTGGAGGTGGTATGAATCCCCCTATCCTGGAGATGAGAAACATCAGCAAGGAATTCCCTGGCGTGAAGGCGCTCGACAACGTCAGTTTTCGCGTCAGAGAGGGCGAAATTCATGGCCTGGTTGGAGAAAACGGCGCCGGTAAATCCACCCTGATGAAAGTGTTGACGGGGGTTCATCCATACGGCACATACAGCGGTGATATTTTGCTGTACGGTGAGCTGCAGCAATTCGCTGGTGTCGGTGACAGTGAAAGGGCCAGAATAGCCATCATCTATCAGGAATTAGCGCTCATTCCCGAGATGACGGTGTACGAAAACATCTTTCTCGGTCACGAGATCAGCAATGGCCTGGTGATTGACTGGAACGAGACGATCAAGCGCACCGCTGAGGTACTGAGACGGGTCGGATTGGACATCAATCCCTCGACCAAAGTCAAGGATTTGGGCGTCGGAAAGCAGCAATTGGTAGAAATTGCCAAAGCGCTCCATCGGGACGTGAGAATTCTGGTGCTGGACGAGCCGACGGCAGCCCTGAACGAAGATGACAGCGAAAACTTGTTGAACTTGCTGCGGGAGCAGCGCGTGCAGGGCGTGACGTGCATCTTGATTTCTCACAAGCTGCGGGAAGTGATTGACGTGGCCGACACGGTCACCGTGCTGCGGGATGGGCAAACCGTTGTCACCCTGGATGCCCACCAGGGCGAGGTCTCGGAGCCGGTGCTGATCAAGCACATGGTGGGACGCGAGATCAGCAACATCTATCCTGACCGGGAGCGCGAGATTTCTGAACAGGTCGCCATCGAGATAAAGGACTGGAGCGCCTACGATTCCGGACTTGGGCGGTTCATCCTCCAGGACGTCAATCTGACTGTCAAGAAGGGCGAAATCGTCGGTATTTCTGGCCTGATGGGGTCGGGGCGCACGGAATTCGCCTTGAGCATATTTGGCAACCCGGAGGGCTACAATGTCTCGGGTCAGATGTTCCTCGGCGGACAGCCGTTCCAATTTAACCATCCTGGAGATGCGATCCGGGCCGGCGTCGCTTACCTGACCGAGGATAGAAAGGGCAAGGGCCTGATCCTCATTCAAGATGTGAAGCAGAACATCACCCTGGCGAATTTGCGCGAGATCGCTGCTCGCGGTGTGGTTGACAACAATGCCGAGGTCAAAGTGGCGAACGAGTACCGGGCATCCCTGGACATCAAGACGCCCAGTATCGAGCAAAAAGTTCAAAACCTGAGCGGTGGCAATCAGCAAAAGGTCTCGTTGGGAAAGTGGCTGTTCGTCAAACCGGATGTCTTGATCCTGGACGAGCCGACACGGGGCATTGACGTCGGCGCAAAATACGAGATCTATACCATCATGAACCGTTTGGTCGCGCAGGGTATGAGCATCATCATGATATCGTCCGAGCTGCCCGAAATTCTGGGCATGAGCGACCGGGTGTACGTCGTTTCTGGGGGCAGGATTGCGGGCGAGATGCGGGTCGAGGAAGCCACTCAGGAAAAGATCATGGATCTAGCCACAGATTACTAAGGAGACTGGGGGATGTTTTTCAAAAACTTGCAAAAGGTCCTGCGGGAAAATATCCGTGAATACGGCATGTTTATTGCCTTGTTCATTATTATGGTTATCTTCTCATTCACGACGAATGGCATTTTCGTTTCCTCGCGGAACATTAGCAACCTATTGAATCAGACAGGGTATATCGCGGTCCTGGCGGTCGGTATGACGTTGGTCATTGTCATTCGGCACATTGATCTATCGGTCGGTTTTCTGGCCGGTTTTCTGGGCGCGGTCGCGGCTGTCGCGCTGCAATTCTGGAAGCTGCCAGTGTACGTGGTCATTCCGATGACGCTGGCGTTGGGCACGGTAGCCGGACTGATCACCGCTTTCCTGGTCGCGCAGTTGGGCATTCCCTCTTTCGTAGCGTCATTGGCCGGCTGGTTGATCTACCGCGGGGCCTTGCTCCTGGTGACGGCGAGCACGGGCACGATCATTATCACCGACAAGGCGTTCAACGCCATCGGCAACGGGTACATCCCCGATTTTCCCGACATCGGGATCTTGCCAGGGGTGCATAAATTGACGTTGCTTCTAGGCTTGATCGCTCTGGTCTTTTTTGTCTTTAACGAGATCAACGGACGCAGGAAGAAGCAAGCCTACAACTTTGAAGTGCTGCCGATGGACATGTTCATCCTCAAGCTGGTCTTTATGACGGTTCTGGTCGGCGTCATCACGTGGGTGCTGGCGGGGTACAACGGTCTCTCGTGGACGGTAGTGGTCATGCTGCTCGTGGTCAGCATCTATCATTTCGTGACGATCCAGACGGTGCTCGGCCGGCACATCTATGCCGTCGGCGGCAACCCGGAGGCGGCCGAGTTGAGCGGCATCAGTGTGAAGCGGTTGACCTATGTGGCCTTTGGGTCAATGGGCTTGCTCTCCGCGCTGTCGGGGATCCTGTTCGCATCTCGTTTGCAGTCGGCCACTACGACGGCCGGCACCCTGTTCGAGTTGGACGCTATCGCAGCGGCCTACATCGGGGGCGTCTCGGCCGCCGGCGGCGTCGGCCAGGTGACGGGATCGCTCATCGGCGCCATCGTCTATATGTCGCTGACCAGCGGTATGAACTTGATGAACGTGGATATTGCGTATCAGTACGTCGTCAGGGGAGCGGTTCTCGTAGCGGCCGTTGTCTTCGACGTGGCCACCCGAGGCAAGGGGAATTAGGTTATAAATCCAATCAACCCGCTGGCGGTCGGGCTGCTTGGTCAAATTGTCGTTCTTGGGATATACTGTGTAGGCCCCTGCCAGGCTGGCGTTAGCGTGGGACCTGCACAGTTTTGCATGTCACCGGATGGTGGGGCGTCCAGATCATAGTGAAGCGGTCCAGGGAGTCCGATCAGATGAGCCTTTTGAACGTCCGCAACCTATCACGAGACTTTGGCGCAGTCCCTGCTTTGGTGGACGTGACCTTCGATGTGGCGCCGGGCGAGGTGCTGGGCGTGGTCGGGCAGCGCGGCGCGGGCAAATCAACCCTGTTTCAAGTGCTCAGCGGCCTTCATCCCCCTTCGGGCGGGGACGTGGTTTTCACCGGTCAATCTATCACGTGTAAGAGAGCTCCTGACATACGACGACTGGGCATTGTGGCGGTTCAGCAGTCTCCCCAGTTGGTTGATACGATGAGCGTATTGCACAATGTATTCCTGGGTTCAGAGATCACTGTCCCCAACTGGTGGGGACTCTGGCCCAAGGAAGCGGACATGTTGCAGACCACGCGCGAGTTTCTCGCCGAATTCGACATGCCCCTCGATTTGGAAGAGCATACCGCCAACCTCTCTAGCGAACAGAGGCAGATCGTTGCATTGGCCCGCGCTCTGTGCCGCCCGTGCCGCTTGTTGCTGTTGGACGACGCGCTATCGGCGTTGAGTTTCGCCCGGCAGGAGAAATTGCTCCGCCGGATCGAGGAGCTGGCGGCGCAGGGGGTGAGCGTCATCATGAGCAGTGACGATTTGAAACATATCTTTGCCGTCACCGACCGCATCATGGTGTTATATCAAGGGCGTCAGCTCACACTCCGGCACACCTCCGAGACGACGCCGCGCGAAATCGTCGAGCTGATCGTGGGATCGAACCGCCAGGAGCAGGTGACGCCCGTGATCTGGGCTTTTGAAAATTATTACCACGCGCAGCAGCAGGCCGAGGAGTTGCGCCAAGTCCAGCTAGAGTTACGCCAGAGTTTGGAAGAAAAGGACTCGCTGAACCGGCAGTTGATCGAGCGCCTGGGCAATCAATTGGAGGCGCTCGATCGCCTGAACCTGGCGCTGCAAGAGGCAGGGCGTCGCGTGATGATCGAGCGCGAAGCCGAGCGCAAGGCGCTGGCGCGCGAATTGCACGATCAGATCATCCAGGATCTGTTGAGCTACACCTATCAACTGGAGGAAGCCGAGAACGATACCGCCGCTGAACCCTGGCGCGATGAGCTGGCCCAAATTCGCAATGGCGTCCGGCGGGTGGTCGGGAGCTTGCGACAGGTGTGCAGCGATCTACGTCCGCCGACCATTGACAACCACGGCCTCTCGGCCGCCATCCGCTCGTTGGCCAGCCAATGGTCCCAGCAGAGCGGCATTCCGGTAGAGCTGGACATTGACCCGGCGCTGGGACGGATGCCGGAGATGATCGAACTCTCGGTCTTTCGCATCATCCAGGAAGGGTTGAGCAACGTCCGGAAACACGCCGCTGCCACCTGCGTCACTCTGGCCCTGAAGCGAATGTCCACAGCCAGCCTGGTTGTGCAGGTGATAGACGACGGCCACGGGATGGACGAGCCGGTAGACCTGGCAGCACTGACGGAACAGCAGCATTTCGGATTGGTGGGCATCAGTGAACGGGTGTCGCTGCTGGATGGCAAGATGGAGGTGACATCACTGCCCGACGGTGGATTGGAGTTAAAGATCGAAATTCCCAGCCCTTATCCCTCTATCCGGGCGTAATTCATGCTGATGTTCTCAACACCATCAACAGGCCATTGACAATCTGGCTCGATGCAGTGGACAGACTATACGGTGATGCTATAATACACTTATGACCAAAACACGTGTTCTTCTGGCTGACGATCACGCCTTGGTGCGAACCGGTATTCGCAATGCGCTGCAAGAGCTTTCCGATTTGACCATTGTCGGGGAGGTCGGCGACGGCCCGGCGCTGGACGCCGCTCTGGAGGCCGTGCAACCGGACTTGCTCATCGTAGACCTCCATATGCCAGACTTTGCCCCGCTGGATGCCCTACGGCGGATTCAAAGTCGGTATCCCGATTTGTCCATCTTTGTCATCAGCGCCTACGACGACGACGTCTATGTGCAGGGAGTGTTGGGCATCGGTGTTGATGGGTACCATCTCAAGGATCAACCGCTCAGCGACCTCAAACTGGCCGTGCAGCGCGTGCTTGCCGGGGAGCGTTGGATTTCGAGCCCGCTCCTCGACAAGTTGGTCCAATACACCGGGGCCTGCGCTGTGCTTCCTGCACTCACCATTCGCCAGCGTGATCTGCTGCGCTTGCTCCAACAGGGATTGGATAATCAAAGCATCGCCCAGCGCCTGGGACTGAGCGTCAAGACTGTCGAAAATCACCTCACGCGTCTCTATCGCAGGCTGGGTGTGGAAAGTCGCCTGGAAGCCGCCAACTATGCCGTGCAACACCCGGAAATCCTGGGTCTGTCCGGGCGGCAGATGGCGGAACGCTCGCCGCTCCCGCGCCTGCCAGGCTCACCGCCCCAGTTTACCCTCCTGCTGGTGGACGACAGCCATCGCTACCGCGCCCAACTGCGGCGTATGATCGGGCGGGCCTATCCCGAAACCGTGATTCACGAGGCCGATGATGTGGGAGAGGCCGTGCGATTGGCCGAATCACTCCGGCCATCCCTGGCGCTCGTGGACGTGATCCTGGGTGATGAGGATGGGATTCGCTGCACGCGACGGCTCAAGGCGCTTTGCCCGGACACGCGCGTGATCTTGATGAGCGCCTACCCCGATCGCGAGTTTCATCGTCTGGGGCTAGAAGCAGGCGCTGCGGCTTTCCTCGACAAGAAGGATTTGGACGTCGCCACCCTGCGGCAGATGATCGAAGATCTGATCGAGTAGAGGACAATTGTCTGAAAGAGTCTGAAAGAGGGTCCGGTAGTGAAAAGGTGAACCAGAGATGGTCGAACAGGAACGAATTGGCCTGACACAGGTCTACACCGGAGATGGAAAAGGCAAAACCACGGCTGCCTTGGGATTGGCGTTACGGGCAGCCGGTAGTGGAATGCGCACCTACATCGGCCAGTTTCTGAAGGGTCAACGGTATGGTGAACTGGAGATCATCCAGCGGCTGGCTCCTTATATCACCCTGGAACAATACGGTCTCGACGAGTGGGTCCACGTGGACAGCGTCACGCCGGAGCAGTGGACGGTGGCTCAGGAAGGATTGGCCAAGATTCGCCAGGCACTCCTCAGCGGCGAGTATGATATCGTCGTGGCCGATGAAATCAACATCGCCTTGTACTTTGGCCTTGTGACCGAGGGGCAGGTCATCCACTTGATCGAAACCAAACCGCCGCAGGTTGAACTGGTGCTGACCGGCCGCCGGGCGACTGACGCGATCATCGAGCGGGCCGACCTGGTGACTGAGATGCGGGAAGTGCGGCACCCCTATCAGCGCGGGATACCAGCCCGTCCTGGCATCGAGTTCTGAGCGGAAGAAACAGGCTGCGAACACCTCAACTTGTTGAAAAGATACAGATCAGACGTCTGGCGCTTCACTCGCCCATTGGCGCTGGTAGAGCCGCCGATAGGCCGGGCTGCTGGCGATGAGGTCCTCGTGTGATCCCTGGCCCACGATCCGCCCATCCTCGACCACCACGATCCGGTCGGCCTTGCGCAGCGTGGAGAAGCGGTGGGCGATGATCAGCGTCGTGCGGTCGCGGCGGATCTCGTCCATCGCCTGCTGGATCAGCGTCTCGGTGTAGGCGTCCACGTTGGCCGTCGCCTCGTCCAGCACCAGGATGCGGGGATCGGCCAGCAGGGCGCGGGCAAAGGCCACCAGTTGCCGCTGCCCACCCGATAGCATCGCCCCCAGCTCGCCCACCTGGCTGTCGTAGCCGTGAGGCAACCGGGCGATAAAGTCGTGCGCCTGGGCGCGGCGGGCGGCCGCCTCGACCGCCTCATCGCCGGCCCTTGGGTCGCCGTAACGAATGTTCTCGCGGATCGTGTCGGCGAACAGGAACACGTCCTGCGGCACGAGCGTCACCAGCCGGCGCAGGTCTGCGGACCCAACCTGGCGCACGTCTATTCCGTCGATGCGCACGGCGCCCGCCTGCACGTCGTACAGCCGGGCCAGCAGCCGGGCGATGGTGCTCTTGCCCGCGCCGGTCGCGCCGACCAGGGCGATCGTCTCGCCGGCACCCATCTCGAGGCTCAAGTCGTGCAGCACCGGCTCGTCTCCGTAGCCGAACGTCACCGCCTCGAACGTGATACGTCCCTCGAACCCGTCCTCCGGCCGCTCGGGCTGCGCTGGCTCGGCCAGCTCCGGCCGGCGCCCTATGTAATCCGCGATGCGGTCGAGCGAAGCGGCCGCGGCCTGGAAGGTGTTATAGACCAGGCTCAGATCGCGCAGCGGCCCAAAGAACTGATAGACGTAGCCCAGAAAGGCCAGCAGCACGCCGACGGTGAGCGATCCACCGGCGGCCAGCGCGCCGCCGTAGCCCAGTACCAGCGCGACGCCCAGCATGTTGGTCACCGTCATCGTCGGAAAGACGGCGGCAAAGAGCAGCCCTGTGCGCAGATTGGCCTTCATGTTGCGCAGGCTCAGGCTCTCGAACTGCTCCACGGTGAACGACTCGCGCGAGAGCGATTGGACGACGCGCATCCCGGCCACGCCTTGCTCCACGCCCGCGTTCACCTCGGCCAGCACCTGCTGCGCCTGCCGGTAGGCGCGCCGCATCTGCTTGCCCAGAGTGCCCATGCTCACCAGCACCACCGGGACCGAGGCCAGCGTGACCAGCGTCAGGCGCGCGTCGAGCAGCGCCATGATGGCGACGATGCCGGTCAGCGAGAGCAGGTCGTTGACCAGGTTGAGCGCGCCGCTGGAGGCGGTCTCGGCCAGGGCGTTGACGTCGTTGGTCAGGCGGGACGTGATCTGCCCGACCCGCTCCCGCTCGTGAAAGGCGATCGGCTGCCGCAGCACGTGGGCGTAGAGATCGCGCCGGATGGCGTGGACGACGTGCTGCCCCACCCAGGTCGAGAGGATGCCCTGCCAATAGCTCGCCAGCCAGTAGACGCCGTTGAGCGCCAGGTAGAGCAGCGCGAGCAGCGTCAGGCCGCGCACGTCGCCCTGGGCGATGTGGGTGTCGACGGCCACCTTGGTCAGGTAGGGCATGCTCAACGTGGTCGCCGTCACGGCCAGCGTGGCCGCCAGCGCCAGCGCCAGCCGGCCCTTGTGCACCCGCACGTACTTCCACAGTATCCCCAATGCCTGCCGGTCGAGGTCCGCAAAGCGAAAGGCTTCCTCCTGCCCCTGCATGCGGGTCATGAATCCGCCGCGGATGGTCATTCTGCCCCTCCTTCTGCGCCCAGCGTCTCGGTCTGGAATTGGAGCGCGGCCAACTGGCGATAGAGCCCGCCGGCTGCGACGAGCGCCTGGTGGGCCGACTGCTCCGGCGTCGAGCGCGCCCGCTCGACGACCTGCCCGTCGCGCAGCACCAGGATCTGGTCGGCCTGCTGCACCGTCCACAGCCGGTGGGCGATGACAAAGGTGGTCCGCCCGGCGCGCACCTCGCCCAGCGCCTGCTGCATACGCCGCTCGGTCTCTGCGTCCACACTGGAGGTGGGCTCGTCCAGGATCAGGATGCGCGGATCGGTGAGCAGCACGCGCGCCAGGGCGATGCGCTGCTTTTGCCCGCCCGAGAGCCGCACGCCCCGCTCGCCGACCGGCGTGCCGTAGCCGAGCGGGAGGGACTGGATGAAATCGTCGATCTGCACCACCCGCGCCGCCTGTTCGATCTCGCGCTGCGTGGCGTGGGGGTTGCCGTAGGCGATGTTTTCGCCGATGGAGGCGTCGAAGAGAAAGACCGTCTGCAGGGCAATGCCGATGGCGTCGCGCAGGCTCTGAACCGTGACCCGGGTGATGTCGTGGCCGTCGATCGTGATGCGCCCCTGCTGCGGTTCGTAGAAGCGGGGCAGAAGGTGCACCAGCGTCGTCTTGCCCGCGCCGGAGGGCCCCACCAGCGCCACCGTCTCGCCCGGCGCCGCCTCCAGGTCGACGTTGCGCAACGCCTCCGCGCCAGCCTCTGCGTCGTAGGCAAAGCTGACCCCCTCGAACCGCACGCGCCCCTCGACGGGGGGCAGGGGGTAAGCGCTCGGCGCATCCTGTACGTCGGGCTGCGTATCGAGTACCTCGAACACCCGCTCGGCGGCCGCGAGCGCCTGCATCACGACGTTGAGCATCATGCCGGTCTGGCGGATGGGGCGCAGCAGCATCTGGATGTAGGTGGCGAAACCGATCAGCGTGCCCAGCGAGATCGCGCCGGCGATCACGTTTTGCCCCCCGACCCACAGCACCAACGCCGTCCCCACGCCCATCACGACGCTGGCATAGGGCATCCACAGCGAGGCGATGCGCGCCGTCTCGAGGTTGGCCTGCAAGACCCTCTCGCTCTGCCGGCCGGCCCGTTCCCGCTCGAACGCTTCGCGGCCAAAGAGCTTGACCACCAGGATGCCGGCCAGGCTTTCCTGCAATGTGGCCGTCAGCGTCGCGAGTTGGCGCTGGACACGCCGCCACGCCGGGCGCACGCGCCGCGCGTAGGCCCACATACCCAGGGCGATCAGGGGCAGCAGGCCCAGGTAGGCCAGGCCCAGCCGCCAATCCCAGGCGATCAGCACGCCCAGGATGCCGACCAGGGTCAGCAGGTTGGTCAGCACGATGACCGCCGCCCGCCCGAAAAAGTTGTTCAGCACGTCCACGTCGGCCGTGACGCGCGACATCAGGTCGCCCGTGCGCGCCCGGTCGTAGAAGGAGAAGGAGAGGCAGCTGAGGTGGCGGAAGACGGCGTTGCGCAGATCGAAGGCGATGCGCTGGCCGGTGTACGCGGTCAGGTAGAGGCGCAGAAAATCAACGCCCCCCTGTACCAACGCGAGGGCCAGCAGCCCGCCGGCGGCCCAACAGATGCGGGCCGTCTGTCCCTCCAGGATGAAGCGATCGACTGCCAGGCGGATGATCCAAGGCGGGGCCAGCTCGGCGACCGTGGTTGCCAGCGCCGCCAGGACGACGCCGGTCAGGATGAGCGCGTGAGGCTGCATGGTGCGCAGCAGCCGGCGCAGGATGGGCCACACCGGCCCTGTCGGTCCGGCCTTGCCGCCGCCCCGCATTCCACCGGGGACGCCTTGCTTTGCCTGCCGGCGCCCCTTCTCGGACTGTGCGAGTTGTGACGAGTTTTTCATGTGTTGATACCTATCCATGTAAGGGGGTGAACTTGGTCGCCCCTACCTCGTGTGCATGCTACGCTTCTGCCTAGCTCTCGCAGGGGTACTCGGGCATTCGCGCCGTGGCATTTGCGAATTTGCTCCGGTGTACACGCTTGCGGATTGATCGGGATCGCGCAGGGATGCTCGACGGCATCCGGGCCGTGACATTCGAGAATCTGCTCCGGTGTACACGCTTGCGGGTCCATCTTTTTATCTGGATGGGTGCATGCATACTTTTCACAATCACACATATTTTTCACCTCCTGGTATCATAGATTTTGTGAGTGGTTGACATTACCACTGATGCGAATACAGTATATCTTGCCCGATATTCGGAGAGAGCGGACTCTGACAAAAGTGGGAGACGCACACAATTTCCTCAGGCGTCTGATTCTGTCCGAGTCAGGAAATCCTGCCCCAGCAGTTCGCGCACGAGCGCGCGATAAGCGGCCAGACGTTCCTGGTCCAAGAAATAGTGGATGCGATAACTGCGCCGCTCTCTATGTACGAGCCCCAGGTTCTTGAGCACGCGCAGATGCTGAGAGACATTCGAAGGCGTCGTCCCCAGCTCGTGGGCCAGGCGGCCCACGCAGAGGGCATTTCCTGGCTCCTGCTGGGCCAGCAGGGCTACCAGTTGTAACCGGGTTTCGTCACTCAGGGCCTTGAAAAAGCTGGCCAGATCGCGTGTGTCGGTCATCGTCGAATCTTTAGCAATTAAGCAAATACTAAAACAAATTATAATACAGTTTTGCTGCTCTGGCAAATCAGGGCCAAAGCTGTTTGCCAGAGATGACTTGCACTCGTAGGCCATCAAGACGATGTACATTTGACTTTCTTTCTCTCCGTGTTATACTTGGGCCGGAAACAAGCAATAGATGCCGCAGCAGAGGTACCCCAAAGCCCGGAAGCTAGGGGTGCAAGAGGGGAAGCCGGTCCAAGTCCGGCGCTGTCCCGCAACTGTAGGAACACGAACGACCTGTTCGAGCCAGGATACCCGCCTCTGCTGGTACGGAATACAACCTTCGCGGAAAGGTGGTGGTACATGGAGGGTGCACGAGAGACACTGATAGCCCTTCCCCACGACACGTGAGGGAGGGCTGCTTTTTGTTTGCCGGATGGCCTTTTCCTGAAAATGGGGAGAAGGCTCACTCCACCTGTCATTGGTGTATAACACAAGGAGAGAATGATGCTTCACTGTAAACGAATGGCTCTGAGTATAACGCTGGGCAGCATGGCCGTCGTCGGGCTGCTGCTGGCACTCGGTGGCGCGGTGTCGGCTCAAACGGAATTGTCCCCCGCGCCGATGACCTCCCAGTTCGACCGCACTGCCGTGGTCAGCGACGCGTGGGCATACCTGGGGGCGCAGCAGCTGCCCAACGGCGGCTTCCCATTCTCGGCCCCTGGCGCGGCCGACGAATTCACCACCATCAAGGTCGTCCTGGCCCTGGCCGCCGACCGCCGGCCGGTCAGCTTTCTGACCTCGGTCAGCGGAACGACTCCGCTCGAGTACCTGGAGGCCCAGGCCTATGCCTACACCCGCGACGTGACTGGCACCCTGTTCCCTGGTCGAGTGGGGATGCTGGTGGCGGCAATAGTAGCCAGCGACGGCGACCCGTATGCCTTTGGCGTCTATGCGCCGGGGCACGGCTCGGCCGGTCTGCCCATCAATCTGGTGCAAGAGTTGAAGGCCACGTACCATCCCGCTACCGGCGCCTACAGCACCACCGCCAGCCCGGCCAGTGCTCTCAACCAGTGGTGGGCCATCATCGGCCTGGCAGCGGCGCAGGAACCGCTGCCCGCGCTGGCCACGGAGTACCTGCTCGGTCTGCAAGAGACCGACGGCGGCTGGGGGTACGGTTCCGGCAGCGACACCGACGCCACGGCTTACGTGCTGCAGGCGCTCCTGGCCAGCGGTCACGTCCCACCGACCGACGCGCAGGTGCAGGCGGGGCTGGACTTTATACGGGACCAGCAGGATGAGCAGGGCGGCTGGGGTTCTTGGTGGGGACCAACCTATTACCCCAGTGCTGATTCGACGGCGTCTGTCATCCAGGCTCTGGCCGCCGTGGGGTACATCCCGGCGACCGAGAGCTGGGCCGTCGGCCCGGGCCAGCATCCACAGGCCGCCCTGGCGGCTATGCAAGCTGCCGATGGCAGCTTTAGCGACAACGTCCTGGGGACCGCCCACGCCATCGCAGGTCTGATGGAGGCTCCCTTGCCCATCTTGGGTGCGGAGGGTATGGCCCACCGCGCGCTGAGCTGGCTGGCCGGGCAGCAGGGCGCCGACGGCGGCTTTGGCGGCGCCAGCGCCACCTCCGAGATCATCATCGCCTTTGGGGCAGCCGGGATAGATGCCCACACTGTTCGGTCGGTTCAGGACGAGTCCCTGGTTGACTTTTTGATCACCCAGGTCCCCACTTACAGCGCCGACGGCGGCGAGGTGGGCAAGTTAATCCTGGCGGCTGTCGCCAGCGGCGAGGACCCCCACAATTTCGGCGGCTACGATCTGGTCGTTTCGCTCACCCAGCACCTCTCGCCCACCGGCCAGTTTGGCACCGACATTCAGTTCCGCCACGCGCTGGGTATGCTGGCGCTGGTCGCGGCCGATGAAGCGGTTCCGCCCACGACAACCGAGTGGCTCAAGGACCGGCAGACGTCGAGCGGCGGCTGGGCCTGGACGGCTGGCGTTGCCGCCGATACCGACACCACTGCGATTGCCCTCCAGGCCCTAGTCGCCGCCGGCGAGCCGCTCACGTCGGCGTCCATTGTCAGTGCCGTCAATTTCCTGCGCACCGCCCAGAACGACGACGCTGGCTTCTGTTACGATCCCGTTTCTACTTGGGATACCACCTCCAACGCCAACAGCACCGCTGCTGCGATCCAGGCTCTCGTCGCCGCGGGGGAGGATCTGGCCGACTGGACGAAGGGCGGTCGGACGCCTGTGGAGGCCCTGCGGCGCTTCCAAAAGTCCGATGGGGCGTTCATCTATCAGTGGGGTGGGTGGGGTGGCCCGGTGGACAGTCCTATGGCGACCTACCAGGCCATCCCCGCGCTACTGGGCCAGCCGCATCCGGTCGTTCCCCAGGTTCCCGACGATGGCAGCAACTATGCTGGCGTGGTGATTGACTATGGCAATGGCGTCTACGAGGCCGCCTGTGCTTCCTTCACCACTGCCAGCATCACCGGGCGCGAGCTGCTGGAGCTGACCGGCATCCCCTACGAGACGACTAGTTCCGCTTGGGGGGATATGCTGACCGCCATCCGGGAAGTGAGTGCAACGGGCACGTTCTACTGGTCCTACTGGTATCGAGACCCTGTCACCGCTACATGGCAGTCCTACCCCGTCGGCTTTGACAGTTCCACAATCACCGATGGTAGCGTGGACGGTTGGCATTTCGTGGACTGGAACGTCTGGCCCTCGCCTTCGCCCGGCATCAACCTCCCCCTGGGAGCCATCTGTGGGCTGGAGACTTTTGCGCCGGTCTACCGGGGGCCCGATCCAGACCGGACGGTCGCCGCCCCGATGCGGGTCGAGTGGGGCAGCAGTGTGGACGTGATTATCCCCTTTGGCAGCGACCTGAACGAGAATGGCAACGTCAGCCTGGAGTGGCGCGAGGCCGGCGCGACAATTTGGGCCGCCGTGGACAGCAGCGACCTCCACCGCGCGGATGGGTACTATACCGCCACCCTGCCCCTCACCCGGCTGGTGAGCTACGAGTTCCAGGCCACGTTCGACGACCTGGACGGTGTGCAGTTTGGATCCCAGACGGCGGGGACGGCGAAACTGCCGCCAGTCACCCTGGACTCTTACACCATCTACCTGCCGCTTGTCGTCAGAAATAGTTGAGTGTTCCCAATCGTCTGTCTGGACCTCCGGGGGTGCTCGCTGCCCTCGGAGGTCCCAGAGTGGGAGGTAAACGGACGTGCGCCGCATCGTCAGCGGGATGATCTATGGACTGAGTGGGGCCGTCGGTGTGCTGGCCTTTCTGTACCCTTTCTTCGTACCGGCGACGGCCGAGACGGCTCGATGGGTGGCGCACGGTCAGAACGCGCCGCTGATTACAGCGGCGCTGGTCGGCCTCGCCGTGTTGGCGCTGACCATCGAACTTCAGGGACAGGCCATCAGCGCCAAGATGGTCGCGATGTTGGGGGTGCTGATCTCCATCACCAGCGTGCTGCGCTTCATTGAGGTCGCCATTCCGATGCCTGGTGGCTTTTCGCCGGTCTTTGCCCCCGTCATTCTTGCCGGCTACGTCTTTGGCAGCCGCTTTGGCTTCCTGATGGGCGCGTTCACCCTCCTCGTCTCGGGGTTGATCACCGGCGGCGTGGGGCCGTGGCTGCCCTATCAGATGTTCACCGCGGGTTGGGCTGGACTGACGGCCGGGTGGATCTCCGGGGGCATGGAGTGGCTGGTGCACCTGATGGGTCGCTCGGGGCCGCACCGCTCGCTGCGGCCCGACATCGCTGTCCTGTGTGTGTTCGGTTTCGTCTGGGGACTGCTGTACGGCGCGATTATCAACGTCTGGTTCTGGCCCTTTGCTATGGGACCGGCCGAGCAGACCTGGTCGCCGGGCATCGGTTTGGGCGAGACCCTGGCCCGGTATGGGACGTTCTACCTGGTCACATCCCTGGAGTGGGATATGGCCCGCGCGGTGGGGAATGGGGCCTTGATCCTGCTCTTGGGCGCGCCGGTGGTGCGGGCGCTGACCCGTTTCCGGCGTCGTTTCCATTTCGAGGTACACGCCGATGCTTGACGCCCGGGTGTGGTTAGTGTGGGTACTGACGACGCTGGTCGCTGCCTCGTCGGCTCGCAATCCGCTCTACACGGTGCTCCTAGTCCTCGTCACTACTGTGGTGGGGATGGTCTGCGCCTCGGATGATGGCCCCGTTGGCGGTCCACGGGCGATCCTTTCGCCGCTCCGGTTTGCGACCATCGCGCTCCCGCTGTCGGCCTTGTTCAACGCGCTGACCGTCCACGTCGGCGACACGGTGCTGTTCCGTTTGCCAGGCTGGCTGCCCCTGCTGAGCGGGCCGGTCACGTTGGAGGCGTTCGTCTTTGGCGCCCAGAACGGCCTCGTGCTGACTGTCATTTTTGCCGGTTTTGCCGTTTTTAACCAGGTGACGCCCTTGCGCGACCTGGTGAGCCTCACACCCCGCGCCTTCCACGAGGCGGGTGTGATCATTTCCATCGCCCTCACCTTTGTGCCGCAGACGATCCGCAGCCTGAACCGCATCCGCCAGGCCCAGGCCGTGCGCGGCTACCGGATGCGGGGTCTGCGCGATTGGCCGCCCATCGTCGTGCCGTTGCTGATCAGTGGGTTGGAGCGCTCGATGGGGCTGGCGGAGGCGATGGTCGCGCGGGGTTATGGAGCCATCTCAGATCAGGTCCAGTCGCTGCGCACGTCGGCCGGACTGGTGGTGGGCCTGCTGACGCTGTTGGGCGGCTGGCTGACGTTCCTGTTCCGGCCAGCGTGGCGCGAGGTGGGCGTGGGGCTGATGATTGGGGGCGGAGCGCTCATCGTTGCCATACTCTGGCTCGCTGGGCGGGCGGTCCGCCATACCGTCTACCGGTCCCGCCGTTGGACGGTCCGTGATACACTCGCCATAGTCGGGTGTGGACTGACGCTGGCGGCGGTGGTGCTGCCGTCGCCGCTGGGCCGCGGCACGCTGTACTATTCGCCCTATCCCCGGCTGACGCTCCCCGTCTTCGACCCACTGGTCGGGTTGGGGCTGCTAGGGCTGCTGATGCCGGCGGTCATGATAACCGATAAGCGAGGCAATAAATGATTCATCTCGACCATCTCACGTATACCTACCCTGGTTCGTCGGAGCCCGCGCTGTCCAACGTGACGTTGGATATCGCCGAGGGGGAGTTCGTCCTCGTGGTCGGCCCTTCGGGAGCGGGCAAGTCGACTCTGCTGCGCTGCATCAACGGCCTGGCACCGCACTTTACCGGCGGCACGGTGCGCGGACGGATATCCGTCGCCGGCCACGACTCGGTGGTTGAGGGTCCGCAATCCCTCAGCCGCATCGTGGGATTCGTCTTCCAGGACCCGGAGGCCCAGTTCGTCCTGGATCGGGTCGAGGACGAGATCGCCTTCGCGCTGGAAAACGGAGCTGTTCCACCGGCCGAGATGCGGGTGCGTGTCGAGGAAGTGCTGCATTTGCTCGACCTGGCCCCGCTGCGGGACCGCCCGCTGGAGACGCTCTCCGGCGGCGAGAAGCAGCGCGTCGCCATCGCCGCGGCCCTGGCGTTCCGCCCTCGGGTGTTGGTGCTGGATGAGCCGACCTCGCAGCTCGATCCCCAATCGGCTGAGGACGTGCTCAACGCGCTGACGCGGCTCAACACCGACCTGGGGCTGACCATCGTCCTGGCCGAGCATCGGCTGGAGCGGGTGCTGCCTCACGCCGACCGACTGGTTTACCTCTCCGGCGAGATATCTGGTGAGGACGGCGGCGTGCTGAGCGGGCCGCCACGCCAGGTCCTGCGTCAGATAGACCTGACGCCCCCGTTGGTCACGTTGGGAAAGGCGCTGGGTTGGGAGCCGCTGCCGCTGACGGTCAAGGAGGGACGGGCGTTTGCCCGGCGCGTGGAACCCGGTGCGGCGGAACAGTCGCTGTGCCGGTCCAGGCTGGGGGACGGGGCCGATCCATTGCTGTGCGTGGAACGGCTCTCGTTTGCGTACAACGGCGCATCCACCCTGTCCGACGTCTCCCTCACCGTCCGCGCGGGCGAGTTGGTAGCGCTGATGGGCCGCAACGGCTCCGGCAAGACGACGCTGCTCAAGTGCATCGTCGGGCTGCTGCGCCCCTGCCAGGGCGAGGTCACGTTGGCGGGCAAGCCGTTGATCGGGCAGGAGACGGCGCGGATCTGCCGGCAAGTCGGGTACCTGCCCCAGGAGCCGGATGACCTCTTGTTCGCCGACACCGTGGCCGAGGAGCTGTCGGTCACCCTGCGCTACCATGGACTGGAGGATCAGCCCCCGCTCCCGCCGACCCAGCTCTTGGAGCGGCTGGGACTGGAGGGCGTGATGGCAGTGTATCCTAGGGATCTGAGCGTGGGCCAGCGACAGCGGGTCGCGCTGGGAGCCGTAACCGTCACACACCCCCGGCTGTTGGTGTTGGACGAGCCGACCCGCGGCTTGGACTACCACGCCAAGCAGGCGCTGGTGCGATTACTGCGGGAGTGGCAGGCCGAGGGCGCCGGTGTGCTTTTGGTGACCCACGACGTCGAGTTAGCCGCCCAGGCCGCCGACCGCGTCGTGATTCTCAGCCAGGGCGAGGTCATCGCCAAAGATGCGCCGGAGGTGCTGACCGTCTCGCCGTTGTTCGCGCCCCAGGTGGCGCGCCTTTTTCCCGGCCAGGAATGGCTGGTCGTCGAGGATGCGCTGTCTGCATTGGGCAAGGCGATACCAGATGACGAGAATATAGAGGTGCGAGCGAGATTGTCTCGTCATCAAGGAATTGGATGTCCGGGTTCTGCTGCCGATAGTAGCTCCAGGAGAATCATCGCTGACCGCTCGACCAGCGCGGCGCAGGATCCCAATCCGCCCGGTGCATAGACCGCCGTTTCGCGCAGCCTGGCACACTGCGTGTAGCCAAACTCGGCGATGAAACGCTGCCTGTAGCGGGTGGCGAGGGTGAGGGCTGGTCGGTCGTTCTCGCTCAAGCCCGTGCGTCCGAGCGCTCCACCGATGACCAGCACCCCACCGCTCAACGCCCCGCACATCTCCTGTTGGGTATCGCCCACACCGCCTGCCAGCCCGGTCGCCATCCGCACGCATTGGGACGCCAGATCGTCCAGCACGTGCCCGCCCACGGCGAGCAATACGGCCTCTGCTCAATGGTAGCCCTGCCTGACCAGGTCACCGGCCCACGTTGCTACGCTTTCATGCACGTGGCCCTGAGTGGTCAACCTTCTTTCCTCGTCGTATCTGACCTCAATTGCACATCTTTTGGATGGCCATCTCTGCGGCGTTCACCATGTGGTAGACGATGGGGGAGGCTGTCAGGGCAGGGTGAGTGCCTATCTGGAACATGGCGATATCCTCAGCCGTCATACGGCTCTGTACACAGGCAGAGATAGCGTTGATAACCTCACCAGCCGCCGGGTCGCCCATAGCCTGCCCGCCCAGAATCACCCCCGAGTTGCGCTCGAATACCAGCTTGACCTTGGTATGTGCCGCTCCGGGCATGGTGCCGGGGTGACGATTGGGGCCTGCGATGGCGACGACCACCACGTTGTACCCTTGCTCCCTGGCCATCTCCTCGGTCAGCCCGGCAGTGGCCAGTGCGTGATCCCCCACAGCCGTTGACCAGACACCCACTGTGCCAGCGTTCTCGCGCCTGATGCCAAAGAGATTGGCGCCGGCGATGCGCGCCTCCAGGGTAGCGATGGACGCTAACTTGAGGGGCGAGGGCCTGCCGCCAAAGAACGATATCTTTTCGGCGCAGTCTCCACAGGCATAGATATGTTTGTCAGACGTCTGCATCGTCCGATCCACCGCGATGCCTCCCGTCAAACCGATGCGCAACCCAGCCTTCTTTGCCACGTCCACGTTCGCCACAGCCCCGATGCCCAGGATCACGACGTCGGCCTTGATCTCGGTACCATCGGCCAGAACGACCTTTTCCACCTTGCCATTGCCAGCGATGCTCGCTACCTTTGAGGAGGTGCAGATGTTGATTCCTCGGGATGCGAGCACTTTTTCCATCTCGATGCAGAATTCTTGGTCATATGCCAGCGCGAGACAGTGCGACAGGATCTCGACGATACTGACGTTCTTGTCACCTGCCTTGTTGATCTCGTCAGCGAACTCGATGCCAATGAACCCACCGCCGATGATGACCACATCCCTGGCGGATTCGAGCCGCTTTTGGAGTCCGCTCAGGTATTCGACGTCCTTGACTATGGCATCAGCAATTCCCGTTTTAGCATCGCCGTCACACATTTGACGTTCGTAGTGGCGACTTTAGTCGCTTCTATTGCGCAAACAGCGACTAAAGTCGCTACTACGAACTCCATAACGGGAATTGCTGCTATGGCATACACGCTGTCGAGGTCGGATCCCGGGATCGGCGGCATAGCGGGCCGCGATCCTGTGGCGATGATTAATCGCTCGTAGCCTACGTCGCCCTGGGTCGTGTGCAAGACTTGGGCCTCACAATCAATGTCCGTGGCCTCGGCGAGAAGTAATTCGACGCCGTTATTTTCGAGTGAAATCCCCGTCACCATCGTGGTGAGCATACTTCCACAGGCCACCGATGGCCCGCAGCCGTCGGTCACAAAACTGGCTTGCTCGATGCTCTCTCCATTCAGCCGCAGAGATCTCCATCGTATCTCCACACCAGCCATGAACGATCCCGTGAGCATCAGGATGGGGCATCCGACCGACGTTCTTGGGGTTGTAAACCTCCTCGATGACCCTGGCCGAGTAGATCGCCTGTTCCTGCTCGGTGATCTCGCGTTGGATTTCCGCCACCAGGCGGTCAAAATCGTCTTGATTCTTTTTCATCGGCGTTCATGTCATCCAGCCGCTTCATCACTTGGTCCAATTGCTGCTGCAATATCTCGACCTCTTCCCGCAGTCGGCCAGCTTCATCCTTCTCGTAATCATCCTGAGCGGGAGTCTCTTGGTGAGCGTGCTGAGTGCTTTCGCGGCATGGTGCGGCTCCTTGCAACGCCCCACCCAAGTACAGTTCCAGCGCGTGCCGCACCGTGCCGGCAGCCCCGGTCACCGCCTGGATGCCATACTGTTGGAAGAACCCGATGGCCCGCTGTCCCATGCCGCCGGAGAGCATCACGTCGGCCCGCTGGTCCTTGATAAAGCCGGGCACCTGTCCAGGCTGATGCTGGCCATAGTAGGGATTTGACACCGCGCTGACCTGGCTCACCTCTCGACCGTCAAGATCCACCAGAACGTAGTACGCGCAGCGCCCGAAATGGGGGCTGACCACACTGTCCAACCCGTTATCGTTGTCTGCTGAAACCGCGATGCGCATGACTCATCCCTCCTTGTTCAGCCGGTCGAGACGCTCCATCATCTCGGCCAATTGTTCACGCAACGTGCTGGCCATATCCTTCAGTTCAGAGATATCTTGCTGGCGGGAATCTTGGGGGGCAGCAGGAGGAGGAACGGGGGGAGTGGGGCGTCCCATTCCCATTCCCCGCCCCATGCCACGTCCCATCCCGCGTCCCATTCCCATTCCCATTCCGGCGTGTGCCTGGGCGCTCGGGCCTCCAGAAGAGGGCAATTGCCCAGCCTTGAAGGCCTCCACTGCCTGGCGTACCGTCCCTCCACTAAAGAGGTAGACGGGTATATTGGCGGGCTGGAACACGTTGGAGGCATTGGGTCCCACGTTACCGGTGATCACCGCCTGCGCTCCATGCTCGACGACGAACTGGGCGGCCTGAATGCCTGCCCCTCCGGCAGCATTGATCGCCGGATTCTCTACAGCTTTGAACTCCATTGTCTCCGTGTCCACAAAGACATAGGTCGGGCAGCGCCCAAAGACCGGACTGGTCGGTGCTTCAAGGCTTGTGCCGTTGGCTGTGACAACTACTTTCATTATATTCCTCCTATGGAAAAGATATAGTTTGTGATCATTTTTCTCCTTTGATTATATGATTGACGAGCAGTGTGGCTGTCGTTCCAATCTGATCATTTCCAATTCATAGCTGTTCCTCACGCACGAGGGTCAGCAGTCGTTTGCCCCGTATCTGTGGAAAGGTCGCCCCTTGCCCCACGGTCTGTAACGCGGCCGACACGTCTACCACCCACGTCCCGGCAACGGCATCCACCCGGTAATCGAACAGCACCGGTGTAAGGGGGGTGCTGCCGCCCAGGAGGATGACAAAGGTGTCGGGGTTGCACAGGCCGATCAAGTCGTCGAAAGTGTGATTGATCAACGATGTGCCGGTCAGTGCGACTACGTCTGCCTGAGGCAGCACCTCGGCCGACCGCTCGGCGGGGAGGTCACCGGGACGGGGATGCAGCTCTACCACCCAGCACTCGGCTGCTGCCCGTCGCACCCGCTCGATGAAAGGGAAGTGCCCCACGATGGCTATCCGTTTTCCAGTCCCTTTGTCCAGAATGACATCCTCGGCGTTGATCTCGATGCCAGTCTCCCCGTCTACTTCCAGCAGTGCGTTGAACGCCGCCATCCCGATGCTGGCCTCCAGGGTGCTGGAGGAGCGCAGTAATTCAGCCAATTCCCGTCCACTGTGTTCCAAGAGTCGTCCAGCGCGTGGCACTGGCGGCCCGCCAGGGTGGGTGGCTGGACGCAGTGTCGAGGCCAGACCGCAGCGGGGTGGGTCTGTGTCCAATACCACCGCTGTCCAAAAGGCGCCTACTAACACCTGTCGGGTAGGTGCGTCGGTATGCAGGCTTGTGAGTAGCGTATCAATGATGCCCATTCTTTCTCTTTTCCACGTGTCGGTCATAGGCCCTCAGCAAGTAATCAATCCTCTTCCTGCTTTCCTCCAGGTCTTGCACCCACAAGGCAAGCACCTGGCCACCCAGGTTAGTAATGCAGTAGACTCTTCGGGGCGGGCCTTGTGTCTGTTCCTCGTCCCACATCGAAGCGACCCAGCCGCGCGCTTCCATATCGCGCAATGCCCGGTATATGACGCTGGAAGAGATTTCTCTCAGACCGAACTCTTTCAACTGCTCCAGCAAGGTGTACCCATGAGCAGGTTCACGGTGTAGGAGCAGAAGCAGTGCTGCTTCTCGCATCCCGGTCGCCCGGCAACCACGTATTTGCCTGCTCTGAGCTTTGCCCATTTTTCTCGTGTGCCTCTCTTCTTCCCACACGGGGGCGCTAGACCCCTATCACCCGCAGTATAACATACTATATGTAAAATGTCAATAGTGGGATGGTATATAGTTGAATATCATATAGACGAGCAGTACATAGATGTTGACGAAATCCACACGGGGTGTCCGAGTTACGAAAGGGCCTCCAATTATCCAGCAACATCTTGACAATACCCAACCCAAGTGTTACAATCCTCCTGCCGCCGAGCACCGTCAGCCCGACGTTGCAGCGGCATTCTTTATGTACCGGGTGTGGGGGCCGGTAAGCGCCTGAGGCCAGGTGGTCAGCTAACCGAACCTGCCAAGGTGGGAGTGTGGAGGTAGAACGATGAGCAGTGATAAACTTCAAGCTGGTGGTCTGGTTCAGAATGACCACCTGGCTATGATCGGCATAATGGACATTCCGTCACATCCAGGGGTGGGCAGCAAGCTCTTTTCTGCGTTAAGCGATCAGGAGATCAATGTCGAATTGATCGTGCACCTGATTGACCTGGAAAGAGAGGACCTCATTGTCCTGTGTGTGGATCGGGACGATTTGAACAAGGCCCTGGCAGTGATCGAGGACGTGCAAAAGGATCTGGGGGGAAAAGCTGTGACCAGTAATCCTCAAGTGGCATCGGTGAGCCTCTTTGGTCTGGATTTCCGTGAACAGCGCGGTGTTGCCAGCCTGATGTGCAAGACACTGGGCGATTGCGACATCAACATCCGCGCTATCAGCACCTCTCTCTCGACCATCACCTGTGTCATTGATGCCTATCGCCTGGACGAAGCCATCCAGGCATTGCGCGCTGCATTCATACTCCCCTGACAAGAAACCTGATTTCTCTCCGACTGGTGCAGGAACCATGAGTACGCAACAAAGCATACGACCGGGCGTAGAGCCTGTAGCGGACAGCGTCGAGCCGCGACCCAGGCTTGGCACCATTGTGCGTATCATCGGCCCCGTGGTGGACGTTTTTTTTGCGGGTGACGAGCTGCCGGCACTGCTGAGTGCGTTGGTCGTTCGCCGTGGTCAGGACAAGGTCACCATTGAGGTGCTGCAACATCTCGACCGCCACACGGTGCGGGGCATTGCGATGGAATCGACTGCCAGGCTGCGCCGCTATATGGCGGTTGAGGATACCGGCGCTCGTATACAGGTGCCAGTAGGGAAAGAGATTCTGGGGCGTGTGTTCAATGCGTTGGGAGAGCTCATAGACGAAGGCCCGCTCCTGGGTGATGTGCAGATGCGGAGCATCCACCAACCAGCGCCCCTCTTTGTCCAACAGCAGCCCTCGACAGAGATCTTTGTCACTGGGTTAAAAGTCATTGATTTGTTGGCCCCCTATGTGCGAGGTGGTAAAGTTGGCCTGCTGGGTGGCGCTGGCGTGGGCAAGACCCTTTTGATCATGGAACTGATCCGTCACACCTCGGCCGAGCACCGGGGTGTTTCGGTCTTTGCCGGTGTGGGCGAGCGTACTCGCGAGGGCAACGAACTCTATCTGCAGATGAAGCAAACCAGGGTGCTCAACGATGCTGTGCTGGTCTTTGGAGAGATGAACGAGTCGCCAGGGGCCCGCTTCCGAGCCGCGCTCACGGCCCTGACTATGGCCGAGTACTTTCGCGACGATGAGCATCAGGATGTGTTGTTCTTTGTTGACAATGTCTTTCGCTACATCCAGGCCGGCGGCGAAGTGTCAGCTCTACTGGGACGCCTGACCAGCGCTGTGGGCTACCAACCCACGTTGGCCACCGAAGTGGGGGCGTTGGAAGAACGCATCGTCTCCACGTCCAGCGGCGCCATCACCTCTGTGCAAGCGATCTATGTGCCGGCCGACGACCTGACTGACCCGGCTCCCGCTTCGACCTTTGCACATCTCGACGCCACGGTGGTGCTCTCGCGCCAACTGGCGAGCCAGGGCTTTTATCCGGCTGTTGACCCATTGGAATCCAATTCGCGTCTGCTCGACCCGCGTATCGTCGGCGACGATCACTATTGGGTAGCCACCCGCGTGCGCGAGATACTGACACGCTACAAGGAACTGCGGGACGTCATCGCCATTCTGGGTATCGAGGAACTGGCTGAGGAAGACCGGCTGCTGGTGCAGCGCGCTCGCAAGGTGCAGCGGTTTCTCACCCAACCCTTTTTTGTCGCTGAGGAATTCACCGGGCAGGCGGGGGCCTTTGTGTCTCTCGAAAATACAGTGCGCGGTTTCAAAATGATCATTGACGGCGAGTTTGACGATGTCCCCGAGCAGGCATTTTACATGACTGGCGACATTGACAGCGTATTGCGCAAGCATGAGCGAGGACGTGGCTAAAACGATGCACCTGGAGATTGCCACTCCCGATGAGATTGTCCTGCACACCGACGTGGAAGCAATTCGCGTGCAACTCTCGGATGGTTGGTGGGGCATCCTGCCGGGGCACGCGCCCTTTCTGGCACAAATTGTCGCCGGTATCATGCTCTATCGCCAGCAGGGGACCACCCACTACGTGGCCCTATATCAGGGTACAATTGAGGTGCAACGACGCTCTGCCGGGTCAAGCCAGGTGCTGGTGTTGACTGCTGCTATCGAAGAGGGCCAAGACCTGGCGACGTTGGAACGTGCGCTGGAACAACAACGTGCCCGGTGGAACCAGATTGCCCAGGAGGCTCACATCGAATTCACGCGGGCGCGGATGGCCCTGGAACGAGCGCTGCGCGAGACGGCAGAACTAGCTCCACTGGGTAGAGTGGTAATCTGAACAATTGGGAAGGAATCCTGTCGCATGCGAGCGTATTGTCATGCAACCGTTGTGGGAAAACAATATGGGCGATGAACGATCAGAGCCAAGACCCCAACAGCCGGGGGGCAAGCCGGAAAACTTTTGGCGTCTGGTTGCTCAGGCGTCCCAATTGGGCTGGAACATGGCGATACCCATCGCGGGCGGTGTGCTGTTGGGACACTATTTGGACCAGCGGTTCGACGAGGAATTTACGTGGACTCTCACGTTGCTGCTGATGGGCGTCGCTGTGGCGTTCAATAACCTGTACACTATGTACGTAGATAATAAATAGTGGGGAGTAGCGAGAACTATGCACAGAATATATAGTCCCCTCACTCTGGTGCTTCTCATCGCACTGGTCATTGGTCTGGCCATAGTCAGCAACCTGCTTGGGGGATCGGCTGGCGAAACGGAGCCTAACGTCGCTAAAGAGATTTCGCCGTACGTGGTCTTTACCGTGGGTCCCTTGGAGGTCACTTCGACGATCACTCACACCTGGGCTATGATGTTCCTGCTCGGCGTGGGAGCCTACCTGATCGGGCGTAATCTCCAGCTGCGACCGGCCCTGGTGCAGAACATGCTAGAGTGGATCGTCGAGGCCATCGAAAAGTTGATCCGTGAGATGGTCGAGTTCGAGGACACGGCAATCTTTTTGCCCATTGTCGGTACACTCGCCTTTTTCGTCGGCAGTGCGAATCTGATCGGCCTGCTCCCGGGCCTGAAATCCCCCACACCCGACATCAACACACCGCTGGCTATGGCAGTGGTCGTCTTCTTCAGCGTGCCCTACTTTGGGATCCGCACGCGTGGACTGGGGGGGTATCTCAAGCACTATGTCGAACCGATCTTTTTGATGCTGCCCATCGAAATCGCCAGTGAGATCGCGCGCACCTTGTCCCTCACCTTTCGGCTGTTCGGCAACATTATGGGAGAGGAGATCATTATCAGCGTCCTGTTTGTCGTGATGCCGCTCTTTGTGCCGGTACCGATGATGCTGTTCAGCATCTTTACCGGCCTGTTGCAGGCATACATTTTTGCGCTTCTGACTTGCGTCTACATCGGCGGAGCGGTTAGAGCGCACCGGTGATGACCGGGAACCGGGTCTTTCCGAAAAACCTGGTTCCTCGATGGATAAAATCACAACGAGGAGAAGTAAAATGGATTGGAACAATTTGCCGTGGGATAAAATCTTTGTCGTTTTGACGGTCTTGATCTCTGGGCCCGGCATCATTGTAGGTGTGATGGTGCCAGCTATCGGGCAGACCATCGTCGCTGCGGCCGGGCTGAAGGCAATTTCCCGGCAGCCCGAAGCGGGCGACCGCATCAACAGTATCGTCTTGCTTTCTCTGGCTATGCTGGAATCCCTGGCTATCTATGTACTGGCAATCATCTTGATCTTGATCTTTGCAGACCCGATGCTCAAGTACATTGTCAGGGTGGAATAGGTGTAGCTCCGCCGTGCCCCTCGTCTTTCCCCCAGAGGGGATTGGAGGAGGGAGCGCACGATCGCGTGTGAGGTGATTATGCTGACAATTAACCCGAGCACCCTACTTCTGCAGGTCGCCAATTTTCTCATCATGGCCTATATCCTGACTCGCTTTCTCTTCAAGCCATTGAAAGAGACGCTCGATAAGCGCGCGAATCAGGTGGCCATGGCAGTGGATGAGGCGGAAAGGGCGGCCCGTGAGGCCAAGGGGTTGCGACTAGAGTACGAAAAGAAGCGTGAGAACATTGACGCAGAGATGGCGGCGCTCAAGAACGAAGCCCGTATCGTCATTGATCAAACGCGGCAACAGATGCTCCAGGAAGCCTACCAGGAAATCGAGGCGATGCGTGCACGCGCCCAGGAGGAGATTGAGAAACAGCGCGCCGACGCGTTGCTCCTGCATCGCAGCAAAATTGGCGAACTGGTGACTGTGCTCACCCGGCGCATGCTGGGAGACATTCTCAACCCGCAACTACATCAGGCTTATCTGGATATCTTTTTGGATCGGTTGCGCTCGGTGCACCTGGAAGGACGCATCTTTACTGACAATGGGGAGGCTATTTCGACCGAACTGATCACGGCGACCTCCCTGGCCCAGGAAAACAAGATGCGCATCGTGACTATGCTAGAGACAATGACGTCTCAACCGATTGATCTGACTTGCCGTGTCGATGCGGGTCTGATTGCCGGGGCGATGGTCCGTCTCGGCGACATGTTGATTGATGGCAGCCTGGAAGGACAGCTCCAACAACTGCGCAGCCGGTATGAGGCGCAAGTTGTCTAAGCCCGTGAACGAGTCCACCAAATCTTTGCTACACACGACCGACCTGCTCGATCTCATCGCTCATTTGGGTGAAGAACACCGGTACCAACTCCGCCAGGTTGAACTGGCACACAATCTCGAGACCGAGTATCACGTTTCGGCCTTGCGCGGGATGATTGACCAGTATCACTACCGCCTGTCGGCGCAGAGCGTGGGCTCCGTCAGACAGGTGGGCGATGGCGTGGCTATCGTCTCGGGCCTGCGTGGCGTGATGGCGGACGAATTGGTCCTGTTTCCCGATGGCACATTGGGCCTGGCGCTGGACCTCGGCTACGACTATGTGGGCTGTGTGCTGTTGGGCGCCGACGAAAACATCTACGCGGGCGATATTGTGAAAGGGACAGGGCGGGTGATTGACGTGCCGGTGGGCGAACCGCTCCTGGGACGCGTGGTCAACGCGTTGGGGCAGCCCATTGACAACCTGGGACCGCTGGCGGGCCCAGAGAAAACCGCGCGTCGCCCCATGGACTGCCGGGCAGCGACCTTTATCCAACGCGCGCCAGTCAGCGAACCGCTCCAGACCGGCATCAAGGCGATTGACTCGGTCATTCCGTTGGGGCGCGGGCAGCGCGAGTTGATCATCGGCGACCGTCAGATCGGCAAGACCGCCATCGCTGTTGATGCGGTCATCAACCAGCGTGACCAATCTGTCTACTGCATCTATGTCTGCATCGGGCAAAAGATGTCCACTGTGGCGCAGATTGTGGAGACGTTTCGTCAACACGAGGCGTTGGATTACACCACAGTCGTGGTCGCCAGCGCCGAGGAACCCCCCTCCATGGCCTATCTGGCCCCTTATGCCGGCTGTGCCATGGCCGAGGCGTTCATGTACGCCGGCCGGCACGCGTTGATCGTCTACGATGACCTGAGCAAACACGCCATCGCTTACCGTCAGCTCTCACTGCTGCTGCAGCGACCCGCCGGGCGCGAGGCCTATCCCGGCGACGTCTTTTATCTGCACTCGCGCCTGCTCGAACGCTCCGCCCGTCTCTCCGCAGCGTACGGCGGGGGGAGTATGACGGCCCTGCCCATCGTCGAGACCCAGGCTGGCAACATTGCAGCCTACATCCCCACTAATCTCATCTCGATCACCGACGGGCAGATTTACCTGACGACACAGCTCTTTAATCAAAATATCCGCCCGGCTATAGACGTAGGGCTCTCCGTTTCTCGCGTGGGCGGTGCGGCGCAGAACAGCGCCATGCGTGCCGTATCGCGCCACCTGGCGCTGGATATTGCCCAATTCCTCGAACTGCAGATCTTTAGCCGCTTTGGGACTGAACTGGACAAGTCAACGCGCGAGCAGTTGGCGCGCGGCGAGCGGGTGCGTGCCATCTTGACCCAGCCCCAGTACGAGCCGATGCCGGTCGCACACCAGGTGGTTGTCATCTACGCTGCCGGGCAGGGCTACCTGGACGACGTTCCCATTGAGGAGGTATATCGCTTCGAGACCCTCTTGCTTGGCTTTTTACAGCGGCAGTACTCTGGCCTGCTGGCCGAGTTCTCTACCGGTCACTGGAACCCCAACCTGGAGGCAGATCTGCAGAGCGCGCTGGTCCGTTTCAAGGAGTACGTATGGCGCAGGTAGCCAGCGAAATTCAACAGCAGCTCTATAGCCTGGAGGACATTCGTCATTTGCTGCGCTCCATTCGGGCTATGTCGGCCATCCGCTGGCGGCGGGCGCGGGCGCGGTTGCAATCGGCGCAGCGGTACGCCAGCGCCGTGGACCGGCAGCTCGCTCTGGTCACGACCTTTCCCACCCCACTGACGCAAGGCGTGCATCAGTCTCGTCGGGAAAGTGCCCCTGATGCTGGAAAGAGCGTAGGACTGATCGCGTTGACCGCTGACCGGGGGTTATGCGGCCCATTCAACGTTGGCCTGGTGGCCCATGCGCTAGACTTTATCGAGCGGGAACGGGGGATGGGAAAAGAGATCAAAGTCATTGCTCTGGGAGGATATGGGGAGAAATTTTTCCAGCGCGCTGACTGCGAATTGCTCCACACGCAGTATTTTCCCCTTACTCATGCTGTCTCCTTCGTTGAAGCGCGGGACATTGTAGCTCGGATCAAGCACTTGTACGAGGCCCAAACCTTTAACACCCTCTACATGATCTATAACCAATTTGTCTCATTTGGCCGTTATCGGCGGGTCGAGGTGCGCCTGCTGCCGCCTGACCTGACCGCTGTCTGGCGCAGCCAGCAACCCGCTTTTTCAGAAAAAAACGGATTTCCCAAGGTTGCTGCGCCGGAGGATTTGATCCTGGGCACCCCGCCGCGGAATCTCCAGGATTTCCTGCTGTGGGAACACCTGGCCGTGCGGGTCTACCTGGCGCTGATCGAATCTATGGTCAGCGAGCAGGGAGCGCGCCTACAGACGATGGACGCGGCCATAAGCAACCTGGACGAGCGCGTGGCAAGTCTACAGCTCCGCTACCATGCTATCCGTCAGGAGAGCATTACCCAGGAAGTATTGGAGATGCAAAATGTAATGGCCCAGGCTGGTTCGGGGTTTGGGCTGCCGCGTCGTAAAGCGGGCGGTGCTGGTGCTAAAAACAGACCCTGCTGGATTAAAAAGTGATCCGTCACCGGCTCTTTCGGACCGGTACGACTGGGGCTTGAGTAGTAGTTACGGCCGGTTTGTAGTGGGCGATTTATCGCCTAAACGATGCGCTAAAGCGTGCACTATGAGCACTCGTGCCATTGAAGGAGAGGGTTGATGAAATGCATTGTCAGCGTGGTGAACAAGGATGACGCCTGGCCGCTGGTTGATGTCCTGGTCACAAACGGATATAGGGTCACGACGCTCAACTCTGCGGGGGGATTTCTACGCAAAGAGAATATGACACTCTTTATCATCGTGGAAGACCAGCAGGTGGATGACGTGGTCCGTTTGATCCAGGACAACTGTCACACCCGTGTCGAGAGTGTGGGTTCCTTGCCCCCGGTGATGGAATCCGGGGAGCTGTACGTTTTGGCCACTGCCGAGGTGGAGGTAGGCGGCGCAGTGATCTTGGTGCTCGACGTTGCGCAATTCTTAAAGACATAGGCCAGGTATTCATTCAACTATCCAACCCCTGGGCTGGACGAAACCACTGGTTTCTACAACATAGTGATTGATGGCTCACGGGCGGCCTCTTGCGTTTGCTTCGTTATTGCGGTATGATACAAAGCATGGCAGTATCCAAGGAACGGTTGGACGTGTTGGTCGTCGAGCGGGGATTGGCGGAGAGCCGTTCGCAGGCCCGGCGCTTGATCTGGGCCGGCCTGGTGCAGGCAGCGGGCCAGGTGATGGACAAACCCGGCACGCGAGTTGCCAGCGACGTCGAAATCACGTTGCAGGAGCGCCCCCGGTTCGTGAGCCGGGGCGGGGAGAAGTTGGATGCGGCGTTGGCGCGTTTCGGGGTGGACGTGACCGGAGTCGTGGCGGCCGACGTGGGGGCCTCCACCGGTGGCTTCACCGACTGCCTGCTGCAGCGCGGCGCGGCCCGCGTCTATGCCATTGACGTGGGATATGGCCAACTGGCCTGGCGGCTGCGGAACGATCCGCGCGTGATAGTGATGGAGCGGGTCAACGCCCGGTACCTGGAAAATCTGCCCGAGTTGGTCGCCCTGGTGACGATTGACGTCTCATTCATCTCCCTCGCCTTGATCCTGGCGATGGTGCCGGGTTGGCTCCATCCGGAGGGGCAAGTGATAGCCCTGATCAAGCCCCAGTTTGAGGCGGGACGGCGCAGCGTGGGTAAGGGGGGCGTGGTGCGGGACCCGGCGGTCCATCGCCAGGTGCTGCGGCGGGTGTTGAGCGCTGCCGCCGCCGAGGGGCTGTGGTTACATGGTCTGATGCCTTCGCCCCTGCGTGGGCCGGCCGGAAACGTCGAGTTCCTGGCCTGGTGGGGATGGGAGACGGCGGGGCAGTGGGAGAGCCAGGACGAAGCCATCATTACGGCCTGTATGGCGGAAATGGAGGGTGGGGAATGAGTGACTTGGGAACCCGTCTGCAACGGACAGAGTGCATTCTGGAAATCAGCCGTGAGCTGACGACCACGGTGGCCCTGGGGCCGCTGTTGGCTAAAATTGTTGACACAGCAGCCGAGTTGACTGACTGCGAGGAAGCGTCCATCCTGCTGCGGGACGTGCGCACCGGGGAGCTGCGCTTTCGCACGGCGACGGGCCAAGGGGCTGAACAGTTGGCCGACATTCCCGTGCCCATCGAAGGCTCCATCGCCGGCGCCGTCCTGACGAGCCGGGAGCCGATGGTCATCTATGACGCCCAGGCGGACCCGCGTCACTTTGGCGGGGTGGGGCAGCAGGTCGGCACCGAAACCCGGTCGCTGGTGGCCGTGCCGCTGCAGATCAAGGATCAATGCATCGGCGTGCTCGAAGTGCTAAACAAGCGAGAAGACGCGTCCTTCTCCTCAGAAGACGTGGATATGCTGATGACGCTGGCGGCCCAGGCAGCCGTGGCCATCGAGAACGCCCGGCTGGTCGGGTCGTTGCGCAAGGCCTACCAGCGGTTGGGTGAACTGGACAAGTTGAAATCGGACTTTATCTCCATCGCGTCTCACGAACTGCGCACACCTTTGAGCCTGATCCTGCTCTACGCTGCCGTCCTGCGGGATGACCTGGACGAGGCGGCCGGTGCCCAGTTGGACGCGGTGCTGCGAGCAGCCACGCGCCTCAAGCACATCATCGAGACCATGCTCAACCTGCGCTATCTGGAGACCGGCCAGATGGACCTGACACCCGTCCGCTTCGACCTGGCGGCCGAGGTGCGGGCCGCTTGCGACGACTACGATGCCCTGGCAGAGACGGGAGGTGTGATGTTGCGGGCGGATCTGCCCACCGACGCCCTCTATGTCTACGCGGACCAGGAAAAGGTGCGGGTCGTGCTGGGTAACCTGCTCTCGAACGCGGTCAAATTTACCCCGGCCGGGGGCTGGGTGCGGATCTCGCTGTGTGAACGGCCAGATGAGGTAGAAATCTCGGTGGTGGACACAGGTCTGGGCATTCCCAAGGCCGACCTGAGGCGGATCTTTGATCGCTTCTACCAGGTTGAGGACCACATGACCCGTCAGCAGGGCGGGATGGGCCTGGGACTGTCCATCGTCCGGGGGCTGGTGGAACTGCACGGTGGCGCGGTTTGTGCCGAGAGCGTGCCAGGGCGCGGCAGTCGGTTCATCGTCCGCTTGCCGCTGCGGACCGCGGCGTCCGACGTCGCGCCGTCGAAAATGTCGCCATTTCTGGCCTAGTCATTTTGCGGAGCACATCAGTGGATCAATCTCAGATCAGGGATTTCTGTATCATCGCCCACATTGATCACGGCAAGTCCACGCTGGCCGACCGCCTGCTAGAGTTGACCGGCACCGTTTCCGAGCGCCAGATGACCGACCAGGTGCTCGACTCGATGGACCTGGAGCGGGAGAAAGGGGTTACCATCAAGGCCTCGGCGGTGCGGATGGCCTACACCGCCGCCGACGGGCAGTCCTACGAGTTGAACCTGATAGACACGCCCGGGCATGTGGACTTTTCCTACGAGGTCAGCCGGACGCTGGCGGCCTGTGAAGGGGCGCTGCTGGTGGTGGATGCCGCCCAGGGGATCGAAGCTCAGACGCTCGCCAATCTCTACCTGGCCCTGGAAGCTGACCTGGAGATCATCCCCGTGGTGAACAAGATAGACCTGTCCGCCGCCCGGACGGACGAGATCACGCTGGAACTGGCGGACCTGCTGGGCGTTGAACCCGACGACGTGTTGTGTGTCTCGGCCAAGGAGGGCTGGGGTGCCGGGGAGGTGTTGGAGGCGGTGGTCGTGCACTTGCCCCCGCCCCGAGGCCAGCCCGAGGCGCCCCTGCGGGCTTTGGTCTTTGACTCCCACTACGATCCGTACAAGGGCGTCGTGGCCTACGTGCGGGTCGTGGATGGCGAGTTGGTGGATGGCCAGCCGTTGCTGCTGATGGCGACCGGGGTGACGACCGAGCCGATTGACCTGGGCATCTTTACCCCGCAGATGACGCCGACAGAGCGGTTGGGCACGGGGGAGGTGGGATACGTTGCCACCGGATTAAAGACAGTGCGCGAGTGCCAGGTTGGCGAGACTCTTACCACAGCAACCCGCCCGGCCTCGGAGCCGCTGCCGGGCTATCGGCCGGTCAAGCCGATGGTCTTTGCCGGACTGTACCCCATCGAGGGAGAGGAGTACAGCGCGCTGCGGGACGCCCTGGAAAAACTCCAACTGAACGATGCGGCCCTGATCTTTGAGCCGGAATCCTCCCAGGCCCTCCAGTTCGGGTTTCGGTGCGGCTTCCTGGGGCTGTTCCATATGGAGATCGTGCAGGAGCGGTTGGAGCGGGAGTATGAATTGGACCTGATCGCCACCGCTCCCAGCGTCGCCTACCGGGTCATGACCCACGCTGGCGAGCTACTCGAGATCTCGAGCCCCGTCGATCTGCCCGACCTGAGCACGGTGGAGGAGATTCACGAGCCGTGGATGCGCATCCAGGTCTTTACTCCCTCCGATTACATCGGGCCGGTGATGGATCTGGTCACGCGGCGGCGGGGGGTGTACGAGACCACCGAGTACCTGGACGCCCAGCGGGTGTTGCTGAGCTATGAGATGCCGCTTTCCGAAATGATCGTGGACCTGCACGACTGTCTCAAATCGGTCACGCGGGGATACGCTTCGCTGGATTACACCTTTATCGGCTACCGGCCGGGGGACCTGGTACGGCTGGACGTGCTGGTCAACTATGAGCCGGTGGACGCGTTGGCCCTGATCGTGCACCGCGAGCAGGCCTACGAGAAGGGGTCTGCCCTGGTGCGCAAGATGAAAGAGGTCATCCCTCGCCAGCAGTTTAAGGTACCGATCCAGGCCGCGCTGGGAAGCCGCATCATCGCGCGGGAGACGGTCAGCGCGCTGCGCAAGGACGTGTTGGCCAAATGCTACGGCGGCGACGTGACCCGTAAGCGCAAGTTGTTAGAGCGGCAAAAGGCCGGCAAAAAGCGGCTCAAGCAGTTTGGGCAGGTGATGATCCCCCAGGACGCCTTTCTGGCGGTGCTGAGGCTGGACGAGGACTAGGGCTACCGGATGGGGAGCCGCCGGCCGGTGGCGCTGCGGTGGGCGGCGCCGAAATCCCGCAGCCCGTCCAACTGGGCAGCGTCGAACACCGGCCCATCCTGGCAGACCAGGAACCCATCCATGGCGCACTGCCCGCAGACGCCGAACCCACACTTCATGTACCGCTCCAGGCTTAGTTGCCCGGAAATCCCCTGTTCGCGGCAGAACCGGTGCAGGACAACCAGCATCCGCTCGGGGCCGCAGGCGTAGAGGGTGGGGGGCTCGGTGGCACGCTCGGCCAGGTGGGCCGCCAGTTCGGTGACGTATCCCCGTTCTCCCTGGGAGCCATCGTCGGTGGCGAGGTGCAGCTCCACGCCCAAAACCCGGAACCGGGCGACGTAGGGCAGGTCCAGGCCGGTGCGGGCGCCGAGGGCGACGGTTGTAGGAAGCCCGCGCTCCACTGCCTGCTGGGCCAGAAAATAGATCGGCCCCACACCGCATCCCCCGCTCACCAGCAGCACCGGACCGGCTTCCGGCAGGGAAAAACCGCGTCCATAGGGTCCGCGCCAACCGAGCGCGTCCCCCACCTTGCGCCCGTGGAGAGCGGTGCTGAAGGGCCCCACCCGGGCCACGGTGACGGTCAGGGGGTCGGGGTGGGCGATGGACATCGGTTTCTCGTCCACGCCGGGCAGCCACAGCATCACGAACTGGCCCGGCTCAGCCTGCGGCAGCCGGACATCGAGGACAAAGGTGCGGATGGTGCGGGTTTCTTCGCGAATCTCTCGAATGGGTACGGTCTGGGGTAAGGTCATTTGCACTGTCCTGGCCGAAAAGCACATCCACTCTCAATCCAGCCCAAATCGATTGAGAATCCCCTGTATGACAATGACCCAGAACACGGGATAAAGTGCGTCGCACCTGAACGCTGTCTGCGGTTTGCCAGAAGTAGTCGTGATGCAGACCACTCAGCAGTCAGCGCCTGTGAAGACATTACTCGCGCGCGGTCTCTTCGACGATGCGGCGGATTTCGTCGCCGTTGATGACCTCTCGCACTTGTAGGACGCGCGCCACTTCGTCGAGCGCGGCCCGGTGCGTGCGCAGCAAATCGGTAGCTCGCTGCTGCGCAGTCTCTACCAGGTGACGTGTCTCTTGATCAATCAGCGTCGCCGTCTCCGGGCTGAGCTCCTGCCGCAGGTTGATCTGCGTTTGCAGATATCCCGAACCGGCTGGGGCGGCGTAGCGCACCGGCCCCAGGCTGTCCGTCATGCCGAACTCGGTCACCATACGTCGGGCCAGGTCGGTCACCCGTTGGAGATCATTGGCGGCGCCAGTGGATGGCTCGCCAAAGACCAACAGCTCTGCCGCCCGGCCGCCCAACATCACGGTCATGCGCTCTTCCAACTCTTGCTGGCCGAGCAGGTATTGATCCTCCTCCGGCATCTGCATCGTGTATCCCAGGGCGCCCTTGGCCGTGGGAATGACGCTCACCTTGTGCACCGGGTCGGTGTGAGGTAGAAGCTGCGCCACCAGCGCATGCCCACCCTCGTGGTACGCGACTTTGCGCTTTACCTCATCCTTGAGTGGCATCTTGCGCTGTAGCCCAGCGATCACCCGTTCAATCGCCAGGTCGAAATCCTGCATCGAGACCGCGTTGCTGTCGCGACGCACGGCCAGCAGGGCCGCCTCATTGACGATGTTGGCCAGGTCGGCGCCCGAGAAACCCGACGTGATCTGTGCCAACCGACCCAAGTCCACGTCCTCCCCCAGCGTGACCTCTCGGGTGTGAATCTCGAGAATCTGCCGCCGGCCATCTTCCGTCGGCAGCGTGACCTGGATCTGGCGGTCGAAGCGGCCAGGACGGAGCAGCGCCGGGTCCAGGATCTCGGGCCGGTTGGTGGCGGCCATGATCACTACGCCTTGGTTCGCCTCGAATCCATCCATCTCGGCCAACAGTTGGTTGAGGGTCTGCTCCCGCTCGTCGTTGCTGCCAATCACACCCACCGTGGAGCGGGCCTGGCCGATGGCATCCATCTCGTCAATGAAGACGATGCAGGGCGCCCGGCGTTTGGCCTGCTCGAACAGGTCGCGCACCCGGGCCGCTCCCACGCCGACGAACATCTCGACGAAATCGGAGCCGCTGATGGAGAAGAAAGGCACCCCTGCCTCCCCCGCCGTAGCCCGGGCCAGCAGCGTTTTGCCCGTGCCCGGCGGCCCGACCATCAATACCCCTTTGGGCAGCTTGGCGCCCAAGCGGGTGAAACGCTGCGGGTCTTTGAGGAATTCGATGATCTCTTTCAACTCGACTTCGACCTCATCCACGCCACCCACATCCGCAAACTTGACGCCCGTCAGTTCGCCGGCGATCTCGCGGGCCTTGCTCTTGCCGATGGACATCACGCTGGCGCCGCCCTGTCCCATACGCCGGAGGAGAAAATACCAGATCAGCGCCAGGGGTAGGAGGGGCAGAATCCATCCCAGCAGGGCGGTCAAGAGATTACTGGCCGGCGGTTCGGCGCGGAATTGTACACCGGCGTCCACCAGGTCCTGGATCAGATTGGGGTCCTCCACTGCGACGACGTTGTAGGTCCTGCCGAGTCGGTCCTCGCCAGCAGCCGCGCAGCAGGTGTAGATGATGCGCTCGCCGCCGAGTGTGACCTCGGCAATATTGTCAGCGATCAGGTCCTGGCGAAATTGACTGTACGGCACCTCCGTCTGGCGGATGATGTAGGGTCGAAAGATCAATTCCTGGAACAACCACATCCCTACCAGGGCGATGAGGAAATAGATCAAGGAAAATTGTGTCTGCTTACGCTGTTTATTGTCCATTCATATATTCCTTGTATCGTGTAGTCAACGGCGACGGCGGCTCCGGCCACCGCTGAGCAGAAAGACATAGTAAAGCAGGGTCGAAACTGCCTGGGCCAGCGCTGCCACGTAGGTCAGCGCAGCGGCGGTGAGCATCTGCCGTGCACCGCGCAGTTCTTTCGTACTCGTCAGAATGCTGCTCTCCTCCAGGAGGCTCAGAGCGCGTCGGCTGGCGTCGATCTCCACTGGCAGTGTCACCAAGGCGAACACGGCCGCGGCAGCGAAGGCGATCACGCCCAGCCAGGCCAATTCAGTGATCTCCAACCATAGCCCGATCAGGAACAGAATCGGCCCTAACCACGAGGTAAAGTTTACCACCGGCACCAATCCGGAGCGGAGGCGCAACGGCAGATAGGACTGGGCGTCCTGCTGGGCGTGACCGATCTCGTGGGCCACGATGGCAATCGAGGCGACTGATGCCCGCGTCGCCACGGATTGGGAGAGGCGCAGCACTTGACTGCGGGGGTCATAGTGGTCGGAGAGTTCGCCGGGCGCGCCCTCGATGCGCAGATATAGACCGGCGATCTGCATCAACCGCTGCGCGGCCTGGACGCCGGTCATTCCGGCTGCGTTAGGCACCCGCAGATACTTTCGGTACGCGCTCTGCACCCAGGCCTGCGCGATCAGCGCCAGAACGAGGGCCGGCAGCGCGAACAACCAATACGTCGGATTCCAGCCGTGAAACATCAAGATCCTCCTTGCTGCATCAGGTAATGATCTAACTGGGCCAAGCCGGCCTCGAAACTGCGCCGGCCAAATCCAAATCGGACGTGCTGGTCATCGGGGGACAGCCCTGCACCGGGCAGCAGGAGCACGCCCTGCTCGACCAGTAGCCGCTCGCAAAAGGCCCGCGCTGACCTGTTCCGCAGTTCCACAAAAGCTACAGGCCCGGCCTGAGGCCGGCTCCAGCGAAACACGCTGCGCCAGCGGAGAAAGAACGAGTTCGCCAGCGTCAGGTTGTCCTGAATGATATGCCGGCTTCGTTCCATCAGGCGGTCGCCGATCTGCAGCGCGATCCGAGCCAGCGCTTCACTGGGGGCGCTGGCGCAGATGGTGGTATAGTCTTTCCAACCCAGGATCTGATCCCGCAGCGGGCGGTCTTGCAGCGCCAGCCACCCGACGCGCAGCCCCGGCAGCCCGTACGTCTTGGACAGTCCGCCCAGCGTGATGGCCCGTTCGTACTCGTCGCACCCCGAGGGGAGGCGGGATTCGGGGTCATATTCCAATCCGCGGTATATCTCGTCGGAGAAGAGCCACGCGCCGACCCGCGCAGCGGTCTCGACGACCATGCGCCACTCGTCCCGAGTCGGCAGGCAGCCGGTGGGGTTGTGCGGAAAGTTGACGACGATCAGCTTGGTGCGCGGGGTGACGAGCCGTGCCAGCGCGTCGGGGTCGAGCTGCCATCCCCCGATGGCGTCCGGCGACTCCGGCCTCTCGACGAGCGACCAGCGGGCGACGCGCGCCCCGAGATATGCCGCCAGGTTGAGCAGCGAATCGTAGCACGGCGTCAACACGACCACCTCGTCGCCCGGCTCCAGCAAGGCGTGCATGGTCAAGAAGATGCCCTCCTCGGGCGCCACGGGGCCGATCACCTGCTCCATGCCGACGGCCGCGTATAGGTCAGCGATCTGCGTCCGCAGTGTGGGATCGCCCTGGCTCTCGGTATAACCCAGCCAGAGTTGCCCTAACGTCTCCCAAGTGGTATCGGCCAGTTGGAGCAGCTCTGCCGCGGTCAGTGACTCGCAGTCAGAAGCGCACAAGAGATACGGGGCGCTGAATTCGTGAGCGGCAAAGAACCGCTCTGTGTAGAATGGTTTAATCTTCACCTGTCAAACCTGACCTGGATAAATCAGAGTCACTGGGAAGGCTCCCCTGAAAAGACTCGAAATCTCGTCGCCCAGACGCTGTGTCGGTAAATCTAGCTTTTTCAGTCGAGTCGTGCAAGAATTTCACCGGTAAGGTGCCGTAGTCAAAGTGTACATTCTCTCTGCTAGACTGTCAAGCCGAGCTTGCGCCGACGCAAGGGTTGTCACTCGTCTCCCTGGAGCATTGTCCTCGATATCTACGGGGCGAGGGCTTTTCCAAGCCCCATTTGCTTCAAACTCTAAATAGGGGTAGAATCAGAAGGGATCGCCTGGTTCAGTACGAATAGGGACTCGCATATTCGACGAGTCCTGGGACGGGCCGACATCCACATCCGTCAAGACCGAGGCGTGACAAGGTCTAGCACGACCCGTGTGCACCGCTTTGCACTATCTGATGGCTACACCCATGGGTAACGGGGAGCGATAATACTGCCCTGGCTTTCGTTGGAAGCGAGAGCTGAATGTGGGAGGCGAGTCTATGAAAGAATCATTGCGCGTCTTACTCGTTGAAGACTCGGAACATGACGCCTTTCTGATCGAGCGGGAGCTGCACCAGGGGGGTTTCGACCCCATCGTGGAACGGGTCGAAACGTCCGATGCGATGCGCGCGGCGTTGGCCCGTCAGGTGTGGGACGTGGTCATCTCCGATCACAAGCTGCCGCGTTTTAGCGGGATGGCGGCCCTGCAGTTGCTGCGGGATAGCGGCGCCGACCTGCCTTTCATCCTGGTATCCGGAACTATTGGCGAGGAGACCGCAGTGGCGGCGATGAAGGCTGGGGCTCACGATTACGTGATGAAGAATGCCCTGGCGCGCCTGGCCCCGGCTGTCGAACGAGAATTGCAAGAGGCAGAGGAGGTGCGACGGGCTCGTCGGCAAGCGGAACGGGCCTTGCAGCAGCGCGTCGAGGAGTTGGACAAGCTCAACGCGCTCAGCCGCAGGGTCAGCGCCAGCCTGTCGCCAGCCCAGGTCGTGGAAGCCGCTCTGGAAGAGATCGTCGAGGCCGTCGCTCCTGATCTGGTGATGCTCTATCTGCGTCAAGAGGATGAACTATGCTTGCAAGGCGTATATCCAGACACCTTTGAGAGCCAAATGCCCGACGCAAAAAGGGTAGGTGAGTGCCTTTGTGGAATCGCTGTCAGCGAGGGTGAACCAGTCTATACCGCCAATATAGACGTTGATCCCCGCTGCACGCTGCTGGAGTGCAAAAAGGCGGGGATGCGCTCTTTTGCCGCGCTGCCTTTATTCCGAGGCTCGGATTATCCTGGGTGTGCTGGGCCTCGCTTCGACCGAGGAGCGCGATTTTGGCCGGCAGGCCGCTTTCCTGTGGGCTGTAGCTGCCGAGGTCGCCATCGGTTTGCAGAACGCGCTCTTGCATCAAGAGGTACAGGGGCACGTTGTGGAACTGGAGAAAGAGGTGTCTCAGCGCAAGAAAGCCGAGGATGCGCGACGTATCTCTGAGGAACGTTTCCGAAACATCTTTGAGCACTCGCCGATTGGCATCTATCAGACCACGCCGGATGGACGTATTCTCATGGCAAACCCGACCCTGGTCCACATGCTGGGATGTTCGTCTTTTGCAGAATTGGCCCAACGCGATCTGCAAAACCCCGGGCATTTCGCCGATTGTTCGCGGGCGGACTTTATGCAGCGCGTCGAGCGTGATGACCAGGTGATCGGTTTTGAAGCGGCTTGGACGAGGCAGGACGGGTCTTTACTCCTCGTGTACGAGAATGCCCGGGTCGTCCGTGATGAGCAGGGGAACGTTTTGTATTACGAGGGCACCGCCGAGGATATCACTGAGCGGGTACGAGCGGAACAAGAACGAGAACGCTTGATGAAAGAAATCCAGGAGCAGGCCCACAGTGTGCAGCAGATCATGGATACCGTGCCTGAAGGTGTGATCCTGTTGGACGATGTTGGTCAGGTTCGGTTGGCAAATCCCCTCCAGCAGGCCCAGCACGCGGCCCGCCTGATCCAGCAGATCCTCGATTTTAGCCGGCGCTCGGTGGTGGAGAGACAACCTTTCGACTTGCTGCCACTCTTCAAAGAGCATGTCAGGCTGCTGGAACGCACACTGTCAGAGGACATCGAGATCAAATTAGACTATGGGGCCGATGAGTATACGGCCAACGCCGATCCGACACGGATGCAGCAGATGTTGACTAACCTGGCGCTCAATGCGCGGGATGCTATGCCCGATGGGGGCACGTTGCGAATTGGCCTGGAGCGGATCTGCATCGCCAAGCACGGCCCGGCGCCGTTGCCCGAAATGGCCGCTGGCGATTGGCTCCGGATTGAGGTCTCTGACACGGGCACCGGCATCTGCCCGGACGCATTAGCCCATCTTTTTGAGCCTTTCTTCACCACCAAGGAGCCTGGCAAGGGGACTGGCCTGGGTTTGTCCCAGGTGCATGGCATTGTCGGAGCGCACGAAGGGCACATAGACGTGGCAAGCTGGTTGAACTATGGCACCACCTTCACCATCTATCTCCCGGCATTATCCACATCGGTGTCAGAACAGGCGGATCAGGATATGCGTGATCTGGTCAGGGAAAGGGAGAGACCATCCTGGTCGTTGAGGATAACCTGGCTGCGCGAGATGCCCTGGTGGAGAGTCTCAGAGCGCTCAACTATCACGTGCTGGCTGCCCATCATGGTGAGGCCGCACTGATTATATTGCAAGATCGTCGTGGCGAGGTGGACCTGGTGGTGAGCGATGTGGTGATGCCGGTGATGGGGGGCATTCCGTTGTTGCGAGGGATGCAAGAGCGAGAGTTGGATGTGAAAGTGATCCTGCTGACCGGTCACTCATTCGAGCAGAGGCTGAGCGATATACCGGTGGGCAAAGGCTCACTCCTGAGAGGCTGGCTTTCCAAGCCCATCCAGATCGAAGAACTGACCGGGCTGATTGCCCAGGTGTTGGAGGAGTAAGAGGGTGACAGCAGTGGCAGTATGATAGACGTGACAAGAATTGCAGATTGGTGTACAATTCGTCTCTATATGGGGCTGTCCCCTGGTTGGGAACTGGATTGAGCCCTTCGCCAAGCCTGGCAGGGGTGATCGCGTATCACCTGATTGAGAAGATGCAAGCCAATGGTATTAAGGAGGTGATGTCCCCGAAGAATATCACGTTCGATGTTGGATCCTTGGCCTTGTCAGCACAGTCAACGCATGTGGATAAATGTGGGCCAAACTCTCCAGTTTCGGTCATCGCGTGTTCGACCACTGAAAGCTCCGCACTGTGTTCAAGGGCCAGAATCAGATCACCCAAATATGGAAAGGAAGAAGAAAAATGTCTCGTATGTGGTACAAAACTGTTGTGTTGGTCGTCGCGCTGAGCGTGATCGCGGCGATCCCCGTGCTGGCGCAGCCGCCGGCCGCCCGGCCGGTCGAAGCGGCAGCGGCCCCGGCAGCGCCCAGCGCTGCCATTGATGTGACCATCCTCCACACCAACGACTTCCACGCCCGGGTGGACGAGTACAACCGGAACGGCGCCCGCTGCACAGCGGCCGACCAGACCGCCGGCCTGTGCATCGGTGGCTCCTCGCGCCTGCACACGCTGGTGGAGCAGATCCGCGCCGAGGAAGAGAACGTGCTGTTGTTGGACGCGGGCGACCAGTTCCAGGGCACGCTGTTCTACAATCGCTTCAAAGCCAACATTATCACTGATACAATGAATGCCCTGGGCTACGATGCGATGACCGTCGGCAACCACGAGTTCGACGACGGGCCGGCGGAGTTGGCGCGTCTGATCGCCGGCGCGACTTTCCCGCTCGTCAGTTCCAACCTCAACGTCAGCGCCGAACCGCTGCTGGACGGCAAGGTCAAGGCTCACACCGTCATCACCATCAGCGGCGAGGCCTTCGGCATCGTCGGCGTGACCACGCCGGAAACGGAGAACATCTCTAGCCCCGGCGTCAATGTCGTCTTCGAGGACCCGGTGACCAGTCTGCAAGCTGCCGTGGACGAGCTGACGGACCTGGGCGTGGACAAGATCATCGCTCTGACGCACCAGGGTTACGACCAGGACCTGGCGCTGGCGGAGGCTGTCTCCGGCGTGGACGTGATCATCGGCGGGCACAGCCACACCTTTATCTATACGCCCACCGCGCCGCTCAAGTTCACTCCGCCCGATTTCCCGCAGTACGATCCCCTGACGCCGGCCGGGCCTTATCCGACTGTGATCGAGGGCCTGGATGGAAATCCGGTGCTCGTCGTGACGGCGTACCAGTGGGGCACGTTCCTGGGGCGGCTGGACGTCTCCTTCGATGCCGAAGGCCTCGTTACCCATTACGATGGCAACCCGATTTACGTCAGCACCGCGATCACCAAGTCTGTCGCGATGGAGACGCTGCTCGACGAGTACCGTCCGGCCATCGAGACGTTGATCGCGACCACGGTCGGCACCTCGACGGTGGATCTGCCCATTTCGGTGGGCGGCGTGCGCATCTGCCGCGTCGGCGAGTGCCTGATGGGCAACCTGGTGGCCGATGCGATGTTGTGGAAAGCGAACGAGGTCGAGCCTGGCTATCAGATCGCTTTCCAGAACGGCGGCGGCCTGCGTGCGCCGATCATCAGCGGGACGGTCACCATGGGTGACGTGTTGGAGACGCTGCCCTTTGGCAACGCCATCGCCACTTTCGAGCTGACCGGCACGCACGTGATCACGGCGCTGGAGAACGGCGTGAGCCGCTACCCGGCGCAGGACGGCCGCTTCCCACAGGTCTCCGGCATGCGTTACACTTTTGATCCGATGCAGCCCGCCAATTCCCGCATCACGCACGTAGAGGTGTTGAGTGGGACTGAATATGTGCCGCTCGATCCGAACGCGGTGTACAAGGTTGTGACCAACGACTTTATGCGCAGGGGCGGTGACCACTATACGGTGTTCCGCGACTATGCCATTAAACCCTACGACTTTGGGCCGGCGTTGGACGATGCACTGGCCGACTACTTCAAGGCCTTCTCGCCCGTCACCCCGCAGATCGAGGGGCGCATCATCCGGCTTGCGATGTACGATGTGGATTACGAGCCCGCAGAGATCACTGAAGCGGGCACGCACGTCTTCACCTACACGGTCTCCCTCGACAATGATAGTATACAACCACAGAATGGCTGGTTCACCTTCACCCTAGACTCTCGTCTGGCTTACATCTCGGCCAGTTGGGTGCCGACGGGGACGTTTGTGTATCCTACTTACGAGTGGGCCGGCACGGTGCCGCCAGACACGGCTTTGGACTTTACGCTGGTCGCCAGTATGACGGTGGACGCCGGCACCCTCAAGCTGCCGGGGACGATTGTCACAACCACGTTCAAATACAACAACTTCTCTAGCCCTGTGAGCACTGAGGCGCTGGTCACCGTCATCAGAGAAAAGTACCAGATCTTCCTCCCGCTTGTGATGAGGAATGGCTAACGGTTGAAGAGTAGCAGTTAGCTCTGGAATAGCCTCACCAGTCGGGCACACACAGACCGGGGAAGGAGCACGGCTCCTTCCCCGGTTCATTTTGAGGTGCGCAGAAGTTACTGACCCAGTCCTGGTGACAGTTATCAGCGGTCTCTGGTCCGTAGTCAAGTCGCGCCAGGCTCGGCAGCGGCCCCGACCGCCGGGCTGCACTTTACGCCAGAATTGTTGCTGCAACTGCGGGGGATGAACGTTCGCTCTGCCTTTGTCACTCTGCACATCGGCCTGGACACCTTCCGCCCGGTGAGCGAGGAGCGGATCGAAGAGCACCACATGCACACCGAGTACTGCTCGCTGACGTCAGAGGTGGCGCGGCAGGTCAATCAGGCGAAACTGGAGGAGCGGCGCGTCGTCGCGGTGGGCACGACGAGCGTGCGGGTGCTGGAGGCGACGGCGCTGGCGGCAGTGGGTGGGGAAGCGTGTGCGGAGGCCTGTCCGTGGCAGGCGGTAAGCGGGTTCGATGGCCCTACCGATCTCTTTATCTACCCTGGCTACCGGTACCGCGCCGTGGATGTGTTGCTCACCAACTTTCACCTGCCCCGCTCGACGCTGCTGATGTTGGTGGCGGCCTTTGCGGGTAAGGAACTGCTCGACCGGGCTTACGCCGAGGCGATCCGGGAGCAGTATCGTTTCTACAGTTTCGGCGATGCGATGTTGATCTTGTGATTAGTGATTCTACAAGTAGACCTCCGAGGTCTTGGACAGCCATTTCACCCACCGTTGTTGCCGAAAATGGTTGGTGGGGGGTTTCACACTTGAAATAGCTCAATTGAGACCTCGGAGGTCTGAATTGTGTTAGGCTGAGTAGGTGTTCTTCTAACCCTGTTGGGCGAAAAATCCCTCGCAAAGACGCAAGTTTTGATTCTTTCTTCGCGTCCTTGGCGCCTTGGCGGTCCAAATTGCCGCTCTTCAATCCTCAATGATGGTATAGTCGTAGGTGATCTCGGCCACGCCGCGCACCGTCGCGGCGACGGAGCAGTACTTTTCTTCCGATATTTTGATCGCATCGTGCACGGCTTTATCGCCCAGTGCCTGGCCCCGCACCTCGTAGTGGATGTGGATCTTGTGGTAGGGCCAGGGTGGGTTGGCCTCTTGCTCGCCTGTGACGGTGACCTCTAGCCCGGTCAGCCGCTGGCGCTTCTTTTCCAGGATGGAGACCACGTCGTAGGCGGTACATCCGCCCAATGCCACCAGCAGCAACTGGGACGGGCTCATCCCAGTGCTGTTCTCCTCGTCCTGCGAGGACATCACCACCGAGTGCTTGCTGCTATCGGTGCCGACGAATTGCTTTTTCTCGACCCACTTGACGCGCGTTGTTTTTGCCACTAATCTGTCTCCTCCATCAACGTTTTCAACTGTCTGGCTGTGCCCACGGCCTGCCCCTGCCAATGGTTGTTCATATAGACCAGCGTCAGCGGAGATTCTTGGTCCAACTGGCGGATCTTGGGCAACCATTCCAGCAACTCCTCGTCGCCGTAGGAATAGTCGTATCGCTCCCACGCCTCCTCGTGCTGCCACCACTTTTGGTAGTTGCGGCCGTGAAAGCGCACGTAGGCCACAGGCCCGGTCGCGACCGCCACTGGCGGCACCAGGTTCTCGAAGCGGGGCTGGTCCACGCAGCAGAAACCCAGGTCCAGCGCGCGCAGCTCGTCAAAGGTGCGCTCGTTGATCCACTCGCGGGAGCGGAACTCGACCACGACCGGCAGCCCCTCGAATCCCTCGCGCACGCGCTTGATGTAGTCGCGGTTGGCCTGGTTGGCGTGGAAAGAGTATGGGAACTGGGCCAGCAGGCAGGCGAACTTTTTCGCCTCGATCAGCGGGGTCAGCGCCGCCGCGAACTGCTCCATCTGCGGCTCTGGTTCCTCCCGCTCGTGGGTGATGCCCTTGAACGCTTTGACCGTGAACAGGAACCCCTCAGGCACTTTGGCCGCCATCTGCTCTAACGTGCGACCGCTTGGGATGCGGTAGTAGCTAAAGTTCAGCTCGCAGGTGGGGAACTCTTGGGCGTAGAAGGAGAGCCACTCCGACTTGGCCAGCCCCTGCGGGTAGACTGGCCCGACCCAATCCTTGTAGCTGAAACCGCTGGTGCCGATCAGGGTTGTCATTCGTCTCCTCCCTGCTTTGCTCGATGCATCTGTATCACTTAACCCAATTCCTCCAACGACCGCCGTATCTCCATCAACTCCCTGTCCGTGATTTCCCACAACTCTGCCGCCGCCTCGTCCACCTGCGCCTCCAGACCTGCCAGGTCTCGGAGACCTGGCAGGTCTTGCCCCGCCGCCAACCGGTGCGCCTGCTGCGACAGTGCCGCCAGGTGGGTGTGGGTGGGGTTGCTCGCGTCGAACTGCGGCACAGCGATGTGTTGGAGCACATGAGTAGATGTGGACACCGAGACGACATAAGACTTGACCACCAGTTGAGCGATAGATGAAGCCAATGCGCCACAGACAAAATGTGCCTCTTGCTCATCCTCGAACGGGACGAGCATTAGCTTGTGGTCAGGCACGATGACTTTGTTCTCTTTACTGCTCACCACAGCGACGGTGAACATGCTGGCCTGTTCCCGCCACACCACCTTGTACGGCGCAAAGGTATAAGGCGCGACGTTGTACATCGAGTAGAACGGGTCTTTTGCCGGGTCGAAGTATCGCTTCATCCCACTCCGGCCTCTCAGGATGTTCTCAAAGCGTTTGAGGTAGCCGTACAGATGCGGATACTCGATGCGCATCTTGCTTTCTTCGTACCCTTTGCGTGTTTCAGGGTCTTGCACGACCAGGATGTAGGCACTGGAGTTGACCTGCCAGCGGCTCACTTCCCGGCCACGCAAGAGGGGATACACCAGGTTCGGCTCCACAGCCGCCTGCTCGCTGGCAATCTTCCGCTTGCCAACGTCTTCCAGGTTGTCTATCAGCACAAGCCCGTCGGGACGCCTGCCAAGAATTCTGACCCAATAGACGCCGTTGGCCCAGGTACAACTGCCCGCCCGCGCCTGGTAGGCCGCCGGGCCGATGACCTTTTGCAGCGCCTTGAGCGCCGCCTTGCGGGCCGTCATCCAGGGGGAAGTCGGCGTCTTGCCGTCCACCGGCTGCGCCCACAGGTTAGCACGTGTCGTCTCGCCCATCACCTCGTCCAGCGGCTTGTCAATGTCCACGCGGGCGCTGCCCGTCCCCCTGTCCCAGAAGGTGTAAGGTATAGGGTAACGGGGCTTCTGACCACGTTGGCAGACCATAACGCTGGTGCGGTTGGTGGCCCCCTCGAAGGGTTGCAGGCGCGACATATCGTCCACGTGCAACACGCGCAGGTAGTCTCCCTTCTCGCCCAGCCGGAAGCGGCGGAAGCCGTCGCCCGCCCCCTTGGTCTTGAAGACGGTCTGCGTGATGACGAAGCCCAGCTTGCCGCCCTTTCTCAGGTAGTGGTCAATGGAGGCGTAGGCAAAGAGCATGGCCAGGTCTTTCTTGCCCCCGCCCAGGCGGGCGGCGTGCCCCTTCAGGCTGAACAGGCCATAGTCCACCCACAGCCGCCTGGTCGCCTCGCGGTACTCGCCGCTCAGGCTCTCCCAGTTCACCCAGGGCGGGTTGCCCACCACAAAGTCGAACTCGCCCACCAGCACCGGGGCGAAAGCGTTCTTGATCAGCCGCGCCCATAAGCCATCCTGTCCCTCCTGCTCCAGGGTCAAGAAGCGGCGGTAGAGGGCTTCCAATGCCGTTTCCGTCATCGGCTGGCTCGTGCTCAGCTCGCGGCGGGCGCGGGCCAGGAACCCTTCCGGCGCGTATTCGTCGCGCACGCAAGTTTCCAGCAGCGCCGAGAGGTCGCCCATCTCGCCGGATGTCACCGTCTCGCTGGGGATCTCGAAATCGCCGACGACGGTGCGCAGCCGGTAGCTTTTGCCAAACATGTCGGCCCGCTCGGTGGGGGTCAGGATGCTGTCGCACATGTACACCGGCAGGTCCACCGCGCCGCGCCGGTAGCGCAGCAGGTCACCCAGCGCCAGCAGATAGTTAGTGCGGGCGGCGATGACGCTGAGGGGGTTGAGGTCAAAGCCGACGATGTTTTTGAGCGCCGCGTCGAGCACGTCGGCGGGCGGGATGAGGTGATCGGCGGCGTACTGGCGCAGCCGCCGCAGGGCCAGGATGAGGAACGTGCCGCTGCCGCTGCCGGGGTCAATCAGCCGTTTGTCCGGCTCTCCTTTGTAGCCCACCTGGTTCAGCAGCCGTTCGGCCAGCCAGTCGGGGGTGTAATACTCGCCCAGGTCGTGGCGCAGCTTGCGCGGCACCAGGTATTGGTAGAGTTTCTTGAGCAGGTCGCGGGTCTGCTCCGGCTCCAGCGTGCTGGTGGCCGGCTCGAAATCGGCGAGCGCGCGGGCCAGCGCCCGGATGGAGTCGGCGATTGAGCTTCCCGAAAGCTCGGAGCTTTCGGGAAGCTGCGCATCCCATACATCCAGATACCAGCCGAAAAAATCCCCTTCGAGAAAGTTGTTGATGCCCAGCAGGGCAAAAGTGCCGCCGTTCTCCAGGTTGGTCAGCTCGCAGCGCAATTGCTTCTCCGTCGCCGCCGGCAGCGCGGCGACGAAAGAGCCGACCAATGCGCCACCCTGCAACGAGGCCAGTTCCACCGCCAGGAATTTCATCAGCAGCGCATAGTAGGTGTGGACGGCGAAGAAGAGCGGCTTGAGCTCGGCCTCCGGCGTCGCCCGGTAGAGCGCCGCCAGTTCGGGCGCGTCCCTTTCCGCCTGGCCCAGTTCCTCGCCGTAGACGATGCCAAAGATGCGATCCCATTCGGCGAAGAAAGTCGCCACGCGGGGATGGTCGCGGTGGGCCTGCAACGCATTGTAAAAGACGTTTACCAGATGTGGAGCAATGTCGCCCTGGGGGCCAAAGTCGGCGGCCAGTGCCTCTGGGGTGAGCGGCTTGCGGGAAAGAGAGCGCAGGTAGAGCAGCAGCAGCTCGACGCTTTCCCTCCCCACCTCCACCGGACCGACCATCTGAAAGCCGCCGGGTAGTCCTTCCAGACTTCCGAGGTCTGACAGACCTCGGAAGTCTAGGGGAGACTCGCGCTTGCGCCCTGTGGCAGAGTAACGCAGGAACAGAATCTGCTCCCCGTCCAGCCCGACACCGATCATCTTTTCCAGGGCCTCGGCCTGTTTCGTCTTCCCGCCAGCGCGACGGGCCTGGTCAGTCAGGTAGCGGGCAATCTGCTCAGTTATGGCGGGAAGGTCTTTTCCTGCCAGGCGTCCTGGTCGTTTGTACTCTATGGTCAGGTGACCGTAGACAGCGTCGGCGGAGCCACTGAAGGTGGTCTTTTCGTATTCGGGGGTCGCGGTCAGGCCCAACGCCTGCAAGGTTGCTCCGAGAGCGCGTTCGACGCCCACGCGCAGATCCTCCTCGGAGCGGGCCTTCTTGGCGACCTGACGGATGTTCTGGGCCAGGTTTTCGGCGGCGGTCAGTTCAGTGCTCACAGTCACCTCCTTACGCCAGTGGCAAAAAACGAACTACCAATGGCAAACCAAGCGAAATCACTCTGCCGGGTCCTGATTGACTGACAAAACCCTGGATTGGCCTTGGACACAAGAAATGGGACGCAGATTAACGCTGATGGACGCTGACTTTGCGGTTTTACTGCCAGATAATCTGCATGAATCTGCGTTCTAAAAGCTTTGTTAGTCAATCAACTGCCGGATCTCTAGTCGCTCGTCATAATGAACAGCGGATTCATTTCGAAACTCTTGTAGCGAGGGCGCAGCCGTTCTGGGTTGTAATGCTTCTTGACGTCAACTGTTTTCTTGGAACTGGTGACCACATCAACCGGTACGTTGTCGTACCGCCCGTTCTTTAGGACCACGAGCCGGCCGTGAATGCCCTTCAGGATCAGGTCCAATGCCAGATTGCCGTAGGCCATGGGAACGATAGAGTCAATGGCGTCGGGGTCGCCTCCACGCACCAGGTAGCCCAGCTTTTGATTGATGACGTTTATCTGTTTGCCGTCGTTATAATCTGGGGAGAGTTCCTTCAATCTCACTGAGACGAGCTCGCCGATACCGCCCAGCTTGGCGTGCCCATACGCGTCTTTGGCGGTGCTCTTGAAAACCATTTCGCCGCCTTCGAACATCGCCCCCTCCGATACCAGGACGACCGAGTAATGACTGGGGTTTCTGCGCCGGTCCTGGGTCAGTAGCTCGGTCAATCTCTCTATTTTGAACTTGTGCTCTGGGATCACGCAGCGGTCTACCGAGCCGGCCATCGCTGGAAGCATGGCGGTGAAACCAGCATAGCGCCCGAAAACTTCTAGCACCAGGAACCTTTCGTGGGAGCCGGCGGTCGTTCGCAGGCTGTTCGTCATCTGGATCGTGCGGGTGACGCATGTGCTGAATCCGATGCAATAGTCCGTTCAAGGCACGTTCGTTGTCCATCGTCTTGGGAATGGCGATCACCTTGACCCCTTCCTGGTACAGTCGCACGCCGTAACTGAGCGTATCGTCGCCGCCGATGGGGATCAGGTAATCCACCCCCAGGAAATCCAGGTTCTTTATCACCTCTGGAGTCAAGTCGTTCGTTTCGTCGGTGTACGTGTCTTGCAGGTGCTTGGGGACGTTTGCCTCTGCAATGTGACTGGGACGGACGCGGGAACTGTGTAAGAAGGTGCCTCCCGTTCTGCCCGCTTTGTTGACAACTTCTTCGGTAAGAATTTGGTAGTTATCGCTGTTATCGGCCTGCTGGTCACGTATGATTTCTATGGCCCCGGCCCATCCGCGACGGATCCCGACGACCTGGTAGCCCTCCCGAATGGCCCTAATGGTCACCGCTCTAATGGCTGGGTTCAGCCCTGGAACGTCCCCGCCACCGGTCAAGATTCCGATTACACGTTTCTTTGTTTGCATGTTTGCCATGGTCGCACCTCCATTCTGATTCGTGATACGACGGCAAGCGTTCAGGAGTACGTAAGGTATTCACCGTAGGCTATGCAGAGAGCGCCGAGTTTTCTCATTCTATTTGTGAGGCGGTATTTCACCTGACTCTGCGATCTCTGCGGTAGGAAAAACGGCCCTACCTGAACAGTTTACCGAGTGGCCAGCCTATTATAATCCAACGCCGATCATTGTACAACCGTCCGCTGACTCTCTCCCTAACCTGGGACTGGCGGACGTGTGATCGTTTGGGCGTATGCTGTGTCGAGGATGCGTATCGGCAGACCTACAGCGACTTGGCAATTCCTGACTGGCTGACAAAACTCTGAATTTGCTCTGGAAGAAATGGGACGCCGATTCTGTGTGCCTTTATCTGCGAAAATCTGCGTGAATCTGCGTTCTAACAAAGAGTAAGCCAAATTTGCCAGACGTACCAGCGCGACCGGCAGGACCGCACCGCCGGGCGGCACTTGTTTTCCCCTTCTTTGGTACAATGTCGCCGGGTTGGCTACTATGTATCTCAACAATGGTAACTACTCACCGCAGAGGCGCGGAGGACGCTGAAGAATTCATTTTGGCTGCACAGAAGCTGCTTGGTTCTCTGCGAAAACACGAAATTCGGCGTTCTCAGCGTCTCGGCGGTGAAATTAGAGCCTGACTGTGAGCAGTTACCAACAATAAACAAAGAGAATTCACCGCAAAGGACGTCAAGAGCGCAAAGATGAATCCTGAAAAGCCTTGGCGTTCTTTGCGCTCTTGGCGGTTCAAAGAATCCTTCTTGCTCCGGCTTGTCCGGGTTGGGAGTTAGAAAACGTGAGCAACTGGAGACCAGTAGTACTCGTTATACTCGATGGTTGGGGTATCAGCGAAAAGACTAAAGGCAACGCAATTCGCCAAGCGCACACCCCCAATATGGACAAGTGGCAGAGCGACTACCCCAAGGGGAGACTCTCGGCTTCGGGGGAGGACGTGGGGTTGCCGGCGGGGTTGATGGGAAACTCGGAGGTGGGGCATCTGAATCTCGGGGCGGGACGCATCGTCCATCAAGAACTGCCGCGCATCAACAAAAGTATCGCCAGCGGCAAATTCTTCTCCAATCCGGCCTTTCTGCAGGCGATGCAGACCGCGGTCGAGCGGGGGACAAATCTGCACCTGATCGGCCTGGTGGGGCCAGGCGGCGTCCACAGCCACACGCACCACCTGTACGCGCTGCTCGACCAGGATCGAGCCGTCGGCGAACTCGATGGTCGGAATGATCCGCTTGCCATGGTTCTTGAGCAGGACGTACGCCTCGCCGGCCCGGTCCTGCTCAATGTCCACCCAGTTGTACGGGATCTGGTGCTCGCCCAGGAACTGCTTACTGCACCGGCAATCGGGGCACCAGTGAGCGCCATAGACGGTGATTTGGGGTTGGCTCATCAGTCGTTCTCCCCATTTTCATCTCGTGTCTCGTCATCTTCCAGACTTACCCCCAGCCCATCGGCCAGACGATTGACAAAGTTAAAGTAGGCCGTGACCTGAGCCACGTCGAGGATGGCGCGGTCGGTCAGACCGGCCTGGCGCAGCGTCTGCACGTCAGCCTGTGTGACCTGGGCAGGTGCGCGCGTCAGTTTCACCGCATAGTCCAGGATGGCCCGGTTAACCGGTGAGAGCGCTGCCTGGGTGTAATCCGCCTTCAACTGTGACACCAGTGTTTCGTCCTTGACCAACCGACGGAGAGCCTCTCCGTGGTGGGTCATTCAATAGTGGCAGCTGTTGGCGGCCGAGACCACCGTGCCGATCATCTCGCGCTGATATCGTTTGAGCGGAGAATGGCCAAAAAGCAGTGTCTCGTAAAGCGCGCGATGGTCAAGCATAGACTGCGGGTGCAGGCTGTGCACCTTCATGATGTGAGCAGCGCGACCGGTGGCCGCATCGGCGCACTGTTCGTAAGCGGCAGACAGCGCCTCGTCGGCGTCGGCTTCGTCCACCACCTCGATCCAGGCGGGGTTTGTCGTCATCGTCATCGCTCATTTCTTTCCAACGCGATACACGCCCGGCAGTTCTGCCAACGTTCCGGGCTGGCTCGCCGTCTCGAGCAGATCCAACGCCGCTGCGACGACCGCGCGTTGTCTGTCCCGGTCGCCGGGCGCTCCCAGGGTCCTCCCCATCAGATGGGGTGTAATCAGCGCGCGAGGTGAGGTCATCGCCTCCAGGCTGGGACGGAAGGCTCGGATGCCGATGATGACCGTGGCGATGCCGCTCGCCTCCAATAATCTGGCAATGTGTCCCACGGACACGTGGCACACCGGTCAGACCGGCGTCAGCAGCGCCGCATCTATCTCTTGTTCCTGGAGCAGCCGGACCCACTGCGGTCCCGATTCTTTCAGCAGCCTCCTCTGCGAACAGGCGCCCACGAAGGAATACGCCTCGCGAGCCAGCTCGCCGATACGCCCCTCTCTTTCCAATCCGATCAGAATCTCGTGCGGAAACACCACGTTTGGGTCGGCCTGGGCCCCCCGCACGTCGTAACCCGGATGACGAACCGCCAGCTTTTCCTTGGGAGTACCGACCGGAATCCGCGACAGCCTCGGCTCTGACTTGAGGAACTGGAGGATCCTGGCTGCGGCCTCCTCTTGGGTCATATCCTTGACCCCAAACGGCTGTGGGTCATCTCCCTTGACAAAGTGCCCGCTGGAAGACAAAAGCGCCAACCGGGACTTGGACAGCGGCTTGCGCAGCGGCGTGAATGGCCCATCGGCATAGACCCACTTTCCCTCGCCAGCGTAGGCGCGGACCTGCCACTCGTAGACGTGCTCCACGATGCGCTCGAATTGACCGTCGTCGAACGTATCTCCCAGTTTCCACAACAGGTCTTGGAGAAAGCGGGCGGCGTCTCGATCCGGCAGGCCGGCGATGAACTTGAACCCCAGGTCGGTCCGCGAACCATACGCAAAAGAGCTCTTGAATTCCTCGAAAGACTCGCGCTGGACGTCATCAGACATGAAAGATACCTCCTCGTTATTTGCAAATCTGGAAGGCGAACGGACCCGCGGCGGCTGCATCCAGCAGCCAGACGAGTTTTCCCGCTGTCGGGCGAACGCGCTGGGCGGGCAAGTGCTCCTGCTCGTCCGTCAGAACGGTTTGCACCACGGGCGCTTTTTCCGCACCGCTCACCAGGAAGATGACGTGGCGCGCGGCGTTGAGGGCAGGTGTGGTCAGCGTGACGCGCCAGGCGGGTCGGTCCTCGTACTCGGCGGCGGCGGGGACGGCCCACCGCGCAGTTTCCGCTAGCGTGTCCGCGTCGGGGAAGAGCGACGCGGTGTGCCCGTCCTTGCCCAGGCCCAGCAGCGCCAGGTCGAAGCGCGGTAGCCCGCCACGAAAGAAGGCGCGGAGCGTCCGCTCATAGTCGCGGGCGGCGCACTCCGGTTCCCACTCGCCTCGCATGCGGTGGACGTTTTGCGGCGGGATGGGCGCGCCCGCCAGCAGCGTCTCTGCGACCAGCCGGTAGTTGCTGCTCGGGTCGTCGGGCGGCACGCACCGTTCGTCAGCCCAGAACAGGTGGACCTGCGACCAGGGAATTTGCGCGCGATAGGGGTCGGCGGAGAGCAGCCGGTAGAGCGCGCCGGGCGTCGAGCCGCCAGAAAGCGTCGCGCTGAAGCGCCCCCGCGCCGCGGCAGCGGCCTGGGCCAACGCGGCGAAGCGCCGCGCGGCTTCCTCGGCCAACGCGGCCGCGTCGGGGACGACGACGATCTCGGCGGCTGGCGTCACCGGTGCCCTCCACAGCCGATGTGCCAGGTGCGGCCTTACTCGCCCACTCGTCGGCGGACGGCATCAGGTCGGGCAGCGGTACGTCCTGCCAGCGTCGGCGGCGCAGCTCGGTGAACGCCACGCGCACGGCGATCTTTTGCGCCCAGGTGGTAAAGCGGCTCTCGCCGCGAAAGCTGTCCAGCGCGTCCAGAATGCGCAGCAGCGAGTCCTGGACAAAGTCCTCAATGTCCGCTTCGGTGACGCCGTACCTGGCGACGAGGGCATAGCGCAGCCCCTGCGTCAGGTGGGCGCGCAGCGCGTCGAGCGCAGCGTCGGGTTCGGCGCTACGCAGGGCGGACAGCTACCTTGTCGGCAAGGCAATGAACACGTGTCCCCACGCCTGGCAGCAAGGCTAAAGTGAAAGACCTTACGTCGTGAGTCCAGTTCGATAATGACGAGCAACTGCGATATACGTTGGTCGGCTTGGAGCGATGAGAGCCCGTGATCGGGCGCACGGCGTAGAGCAGCGCGATGACTCCCCTGCCGGGAGGCTATGAGTTGACTGTGCTGTCATAGACTCGCCCCAGATAAGCGTAGCCGTTTGCTACACCCACAGAATAGGCCCAGCCCGGCGTATCAGCTTCTCCTTCAATACGGGAGAGACGTGAGACGCTGTCCTGCACCTCACGTCTCCTTGTCGCGCTTTACACGTCTATCTTTTTCTTTAGCGCCACGCCCAGTCTGCGGATGCCCTCGACGATGACGTCCGGCGGGCAATAGGAAAAGTTGAGTCGCATGGCTTGATTTCCGCCATCCCGATTGGGGTAGAAATTGATGCCTGGCACGTAGGCCACTTTTTCCTGCACGGCCTCGGTAAAGAACTCGAGGGTATTTACGGGTTCAGGGACTCGCGCCCAGAGGAACAGGCCGCCATCGGGGTGGGCCCAACTGGACCCGGCGGGCCAGAACTCGGTCAGCGCTTCGAGCATCGTATCGCGGCGTTCTTTGTACACCTGGCACAGCTTTTTCACGTGCGGTTTGAGCAGGCCACGCTGACAGATGTCGGCAGCGACGTGCTGGGCAAAGGTGCCGGTGTGCAGGTCGCTGCCTTGCTTGGCCTGTACGAACCGCTGCATCAGCACTTCTGGGCAGACGATCCAGCCGATCCGGAGGCCGGGCGTCAGGGTCTTGGAAAAGGTGCCCAGATAGATGGTGCGCTCCGGGATAAAGGTGCAGATGGGCGGGATGTCCTCCCCCTCGTACCGTAGTTGGCCATAGGGGTCGTCCTCCACGACGGGGAGGTTCAATTTCACGGCGATTTCCGCCAGTTGTTGACGCCGCTCCAGGGGAAGGGTCGTGCCAGCCGGATTGTGAAAGTTGGGGAGGACATAGATGAACTTGGGAGGGCGGCCCGAGTCGGCCACGGCCTTTTCATAGGCGTGCTCAATCTCGTCCACCACCATGCCGTCGTCATCTAGGTTGACGGTGTGGAAGCGAGCCTGGTACGCGTTCCAGGCCTGAATGGCCCCCAGGTAGGTGGGACGACCGGTCAGGACAAAGTCCCCTGGATTGATGAACACTTTGCCGATCAGATCCAGGGCCTGTTGGGAGCCATTGGTCAATAGGACATTGACCGGTTTGGCCGGGACGCCATATTTATGCATGGCCGTGGACAGGTATTCTTTGAGCGGCCCATACCCCTCGGTGGCGCTGTATTGCAGGGCTGTGGGGCCTTGCTCGCGGATGACATATTTGCATGCCTCTTCAATCTCGCGTAGGGGAAAAAAGTCCGGGGCTGGCAGGCCGCCGGCGAAGGAGATGATGTCGGGCTGTTGAGTCAGCTTGAGCAGTTCGCGGATGGCGGAACTGGTCATCCCTTGCGTGCGCTCGGCCAGATACGGGCCCCAATCTAGCTGGGGAATGGTGCGGTTCAGATCCATATTCAATTCCATACTTGACCTCCTGATGTGATTGTGGGCAAAGCCCTAGGTGGATACATCCTCATTTTCTCGAGACACAATATCACGCAGGGCACGTTTGCGCGCGGCGCCGCTGAGGGTCTCCAGGCGGCGAATGCCCAGCGGATCAATGACGGTGCGCAGCAGGTGTACGTCCTCGACGGTCGGCGGCGTGGTCTCGGCTAGATCCGGACTGATGTGCAGCGGGAAACCGGTCTTGGCGCGGATCTTGTCCACCGTCACGCCGGGATGATAGGCGGTGAGCCGCATCCGTCCGCCGTCAAAGTCGAATTGTCCCAAATTACTGACGAGGTAACACGGCCCCGCCCCCAGACGACGGTCGGGGCTGTGGCCGAGACCGCTGCCAAAGTCGAGGCACTGGACAAAGACGGCTCGACTGTGGCGTGGGACGTACAGGTAGATCTCCCGGTAGTAGGTCGTCACGTCGGCGATGCCTCCGCACCCGGGCAGGCGCATGCGGGGGTGGGCATAGTCAGCGCCGATGGCGACGTTGTTGAAATTGCCGGCCGCGTCTAGCTGGGCAGGCCGAAAGAACTCTTTGGGTTGGAAGCGGAGCAGCAGCTCACAGGCGATCTGGGCAAAGCTAAAGGTGATCAGGGGATGGCTCAGCCACAGCTTCTCGACGCGAGTCAGGCCGACGGCCGTCGGGTCGTCCACCAGGGCGCCGCCGATGGCGGAGGCGAAGGAGATGTTGGGGGCACGAGTGTGCTTGGCTAGTAGATAGCCCGCCATCACCAGCGGGGTGGCGATTCCCTGCGCGAGAACCTCACCATCGATCACCTGGCGGGCGATACAGACGGATATCAGTTCATCAATGGTATAGTCAGTGGACAAGCAAGTCATAGAATCTTGCATTGCCTCAAGGAGTGTACTCCTTACATCTATCCGGGAGGTGCGCTTACCAACATCCATTGTAGCATCAGAGAGGAGAGAGGTCAAATGTGTACAGGCACGGATGGGGTAGGAAATATGTCACACGCCAGGCGCGATAAACGCAACTTGACTATCCCATTACATTGAAGTATCCTACGCTCAACTGGCTTTCAATATCCAATCAGGGAGGTTGTCCGTGTACAAGATTTTGCACAAAAAAGTTTTGAGCGATGTCAACAAGTTGATGGTCGTCTCTGCACCCGACGTGGCGCGGAAGGCCCAAGCCGGGCAGTTTGTCATTGTGCGGATTGATGAGCAGGGGGAGCGCATCCCCCTCACCATCGCAGACTATGACCGCGAGGCCGGCACGATTACGATTATTTTTCAGGAAGTAGGCAAGTCCACGATGCATATGGGGATGCTGAATCCTGGCGACGAGTTTGCAACCTTTACCGGCCCGCTGGGTCACGAGACCGAGGTCGAGAATTACGGGACGGTGGTCTGTGTGGGCGGCGGCGTTGGGATCGCTCCGATTTACCCCATCGCCCGGGCCCTCAAAGAGGCCGGTAACAGGGTCCTCTCCATCATTGGGGCGCGATCCAAGGAACTGCTCTTTTGGGAGGACAGGATGCGGGCTGTCAGCGACGAACTGGTCGTCTGTACCGACGATGGGTCCTACGGGCGCAAGGCGTTGGTGACAGAGCCTCTCAAGGAAATGCTGGAGGAGCATCGGGGAGAGATCACGCGGGTGTGGGCCATCGGGCCAGCGATTATGATGAAATTCGTCGCGCTGACGACCGAGCCGTTCGAGGTGCCCACCATCGTCAGTCTAAACACGATTATGATTGACGGCACCGGTATGTGTGGCGGCTGTCGAGTCAAATTGAAGGAGGGGGCCAAGTTTGTGTGTGCGGATGGGCCGGAATTCGACGCCCACCAGGTGGATTGGGATCTGCTGCTGGCGCGGCAGCGGTACTATCTGGACGAGGAGAAGCGGGCGGTCGAGCAGTGGGAGCACAAGTGTCGTTTGGAAGCGCAGGGGTAGAGGAGGAGAAAGTGACAGAGTTGACCAACAGAGAGCGGATGAGCATCCCTCGCCAGGCGATGCCGGCCCAGGAAGCGGAGGCCCGACGGACGAACTTTGATGAGGTGGCGCTCGGGTTTACGATGGAACTGGTGCAGCAGGAGGCGGATCGCTGCCTGCAGTGCAAGAGACCGCACTGCGTGGACGGTTGTCCTGTAGGGGTTCTCATCCCCCAGTTCATCGCGGCGCTGCGCGAGGGGGATATGGAGGGCGCGGTGCGGGCGATGAAAGAGAAAAACAACCTGCCGGCCATCTGTGGGCGGGTCTGCCCGCAAGAGTCCCAATGTGAGGTAAAATGCGTGCTGGCCAAGAAAGGGGAGCCGGTGGCGATTGGACGGCTGGAGCGATTCGTGGGCGATTACGAGCTGGCCCAGCGAACCTGTCCCCTGGAGCGGGGCGAGCCGACGGGTAAACGGGTCGCGGTCGTCGGGTCCGGCCCGGCCGGGCTGACGTGCGCTGTGGACGTAGGCCGAGAGGGGCACGAGGTCGTCATTTTCGAGTCCCTGCATGCCCCCGGCGGCGTGCTGGTCTATGGCATCCCCGAGTTCCGTCTGCCCAAGGGTGTGGTGCAGGCCGAGATTGACTATGCGGTCGAGTGCCTGGGCATCGAGATGCGGCTGGACGCGGTGATCGGCAGCCTGTATACCCTGAACGAATTGCTCGACCAGGAGAATGGCGCGGGGTTCGACGCCATCTTTTTGGGCACCGGGGCGGGACTGCCCTCTTTCATGCGCATCCCAGGCATCAATTACAACGGAGTCGTGTCGGCCAACGAGTTCCTGACGCGGGTCAATCTGATGAAGGGATACCTCTTTCCCGAGTACGATACACCTGTCAAAGTAGGAGATCGGGTGGCCGTGGTGGGCGCGGGGAACGTGGCGATGGACGCGGCCCGGTGCAGCCTGCGCCTGCAGGCACTGCGCCAGCGGGAGGGGGCCGAGGTCCACATCGTGTACCGCCGTTCGGCGGCTGAGGTGCCGGCCCGGGCCGAGGAAGTGCATCACGCCGAGGAGGAAGGGATCATTTTTGATTTCCTGACCAATCCGATCGAGATCTATGGGGACGAGAACGGCAATGTGTGTGGGATGCGGTGTATTCGGATGGAATTGGGCGAGCCGGACGACAGCGGGCGGCGGCGTCCCATCCCCATCGAGGGGTCCGAGTTCGATATGGACGTGGACATGGTGGTGATGGCGCTGGGTACCAGCCCCAATCCGCTGGTTTTCAAGGATGCGGGTGGGTTGGAGCGATTCAAGTGGGGCACCGTCATCGCCGACGAGGAGACGGGCCGCACAACCAAGCCGCGCGTCTGGGCTGGCGGCGACGTCGTCACCGGCGCGGCGACGGTCATCAGCGCGATGGGGGCCGGCAAACGGGCAGCCGACGACATCAACGCCTTCCTGCGGGAGGGAATAGACCCCTGGGCGTAACACATCCTGTGTAGACGTGACAGCGCCGCCCGGCGGATTGGATCGCCGGGCGGCGCTTGGTTTACTTACCGGGAAGGCTATGGGGTGAGCGTGGGTTTGGGGGTAGGGGTGGGGAGCAGCAAGTGGAAGGTTCGCACCTGGCTGGGAGCTCCGACCTTTCGGTAGATGGTCTCGCCCCATCTATCCAGGGTCTCCTGCGCAACTTGTACCTGCCAATGGAACTCGCGGGTTGGACTATCCATAGCCAGCAGGTCCAAGGGCACGCGCCATGCTGTGGCGCGGGTGAGAATAGTCGCCGATATGACGCCGCCAGGTGGCTGGTCGAGGGTGACCATGTACCACTCGTCGTTCTTGAGCACGCTCACCGAGGCCCATTGGAGGAGGAGGGGATGTGTATTCATCATGATGGTCGCGCCGTCGGGAGGGCTGAGGAGCGGGGATGCGGGATAGGGAGCGGAGGGGATGGGGGTAGCGTTAGGATTTGTCGTCGGTGTAGGGCTGGGCATCGGGGTGCCCAGGGGGATGATGAGGGATTGGTTGACGCGGATCGTGTCGTCGTCCTGGGGCAGGTCGTTGGCAGTGCGTATCAGTGCAACTGAGACGTCGTATTCCGCGGCGATGGAGAGGAGCGTTTCGCCAGATCCGACGATGTGGACGATATATTCGGGCGGGGTAGGGGTTGGCACAGAGGGGTCGAGGG
>Ga0209614_1000172_pt1 | contig 60397 bp, 62 predicted proteins | sample BlaSprsedimmetaG_FD_185484 | JGI IMG/M metagenome (GOLD analysis project Ga0209614, IMG submission 185484) | Hot spring sediment bacterial and archeal communities from California, USA to study Microbial Dark Matter (Phase II) - Blank Spring... ...
TCTTACCCCCGCTCCACCGGCCAGGGCTGCAAAGGTAGTAACTTTTTCCGTCCCGCGCAAGAGCCCCCTCAACTTTTTTTTAATCCCCTCTGCCCCGCTACCCGCGCGCCGCTCTCCTCCGAAAGCGAGTGCAAAAGTAGAAAAACGTTTTGAATTACGCAAGTAGTTTAACGAAAAAATAAGAAAAATTTTACAGAAAATTTACATGTTGTTAACTATCAATAGCAGTCATAATAAAAAAATCGAAAATTTATTTGGCTACAAAAAATCAACTCTAGATAAACGATTTAAAACGTAAATTTCATTTAGGTTTTAATGTATTGATTCATACATATATAATATAACGAACAATGAAATTGTCAGACCTTTAGCCCATCAAACGAAATAAGTTTATTACGTTCTTCATCCCACAACCTTAACTTGAAAGATCTAATAATCTCCCTAAACGACAATGGTTTAATAACAGAAAACGTCTCGTTCTCCTCATGACACTTTTGAAGTTTATAGATAGGAATCCTTGGGCTTAAATGATGAATATGATGATACCCGATATTCCCACTAAACCATTGCAAAACCCTGGGGAGTTTAAGAAACGAACTGTCCTCTAGTGCAACAGATTCATAACTCCACTCCTTTGAACGCTTCCAAACTACCCTGTCGAACTGATGCTGAACATAAAAAAGCCATACGCCGGCAATTGAGGCAAAATATATAATAGGCAGTTGTATCTTAATATACTCTCGCCAACCTATCCACCACATCAAAAGGATAATTGTACCTACGATTGCAACATTGGAAAGATAAACATACAATCGTTGCTTGAAGGACATGTAAGATTTTGGGATCCTGTGCTGGATAAGGAAAAGCAAAATTGGCGCTATGCTGAAAAGGAATAGTGGATGCCTATAAATTCTGTATTTAATTTTACCCCACTTTGATAGTTCAAGGTATTCCTTAACGGTTAGCGTTTCAACATCACCAATACCTCGTTTGTCGAGGTTTCCAACTGTTGAATGATGAATAAAGTGATCGCGATGCCATCGGTGGTAAGGAGTAAATACCAATAGCCCTAGGGGTATTCCCACTAATCGATTTAACCTCTCAATCCTAAAAAAAGAGCCGTGCCCGCAATCGTGAACAATGATGAAAATTCGAACAAGAAAGCCTGCAGCAAGAAGGGAAAGTGCTAGGGTTAACCAGTATGAGATATTCAGACTATGGTACATAGCAACCCAAAGAGCAATATAGGGCAGTACTGAATTTATCACCTGCCACCAACCTTTTAGATGGTCAGGATAGTTGTACTTTGAAACAACTTCAACCTAGTTTTGCATATATCAAATATAGTAAGTTAGTAAGAAAATTTATTAAAACTAATTCCCAAATGTACAAGGGTTATGAATGAAATTCAAGACTTACGATACAGAATAACAAGGGTTTGTAACAAATATTAACAGTGCTCAAAACCCGATGGTTAACTAATAAAAAAGGGGCATTTAGCCCCTTTTAGATACCTTAAGTATTATTTTTTTGGAATATTCTTGAGGGTTTCAACCAAAAAGTCCCAAAACTTTTGAACGGCAGCAATATTTACCTTCTCGTCGGGCGAGTGGGGGTGGCGAATGGTTGGGCCAAATGAAATCATATCCCAGTTAGGGTAAACCCCACCAAGCAAGCCACACTCTAAACCAGCATGAATTGCCTTAATCTCGGGCACCTTGCCGAATTTTTTATTGTAAACATCCTGCATTACTTTGAGTATTGCTGAGTTTGGATTAGGTTTCCAGCCTGGATATCCTCCAGTAAAATTAATGCTAGCACCAGCTAATTCAAAAATGGCAGCTATTTTTTGAGCTAATGCATCCTTTGAGGAGTCAACAGAGCTACGGAGTAAGCACTGACCTTTTATCTTTTCTCCATTGGCGTATACGCGAGCTAGGTTGTTGGAGGTTTCAACTAAACCTGGAATTGAATCGCTCATTCGAATAACGCCGTTGGGACAGCCAAAAAAGGCTTTGATGACCTTTGATTGTGTATGATTATCAATTACTGTTGAAGGGTTTCCTGTTTTTTCAGAGATGAACGAAAGAGATGGTTCACTTAAAGCGAACTCTGATTTATAAATACTTTCATATTCTTTAACGGCTTTTTCAAATGCAGCAGCATTATTGGCAGGAACTAAAACAATGGCAAATGCTTCACGGGGAATTGCGTTACGTAAGCTGCCTCCATCGATCGATGCAACTCGTACCCCGAAATCTTTCTCGGCGTTGTAAAGGAAGCGGAAAAGCAGTTTAATGGAGTTTCCACGCCCTAGGTTGATATCCATGCCAGAGTGCCCCCCCTTTAACCCTGTAATGGCAAGCTTATAGGCTGTGGCACCCTGGGGAACCGACTCAAGTTTGGCATTGAATTCAATATTGGCATCCAACCCACCAGCACAACCCACGTATAGTTCACCTTCGTCCTCAGAGTCCATGTTGATAAGTATATCGCCTTTAAGCAAGCCCGGTTTTAAACCAAAAGCCCCAGTCATTCCAGTCTCCTCATCAATGGTGAAAAGAACTTCTATTGGGCCATGTACTAAATCAGTTGCCTCCAGCACAGCCATAGCTGCAGCCACACCAATGCCGTTGTCGGCACCAAGCGTAGTGCCGTTCGCTTTTACCCATTCCCCATCAACATAGGCCTCTATAGGATCCTTTTCAAAGTCGTGAACTTTGTCGTTATTCTTTTGAGGTACCATATCGAGGTGCCCCTGAAGAATAACACCTTTACAATCCTCCATTCCCGGAGTAGCTGGTTTGCGAATGATAACGTTCCCTACTTCATCAACAATGGTTTCGAGCCCAAGATCTTTCCCAAATTTTACTACAAAATCAATTACAGCCTTCTCGCTTTTTGAAGGGCGAGGGATTTGTGTTAAGCTATGGAAATGCTTCCAAACACGCTGTGGTTCAAGTTTGAAGATTTCTGTATTCATATCAACCTAATTGTTTAAATTTTTAATTTGATTGGCCTTAAAGATACCAATTATTAACCAACATAGCAAACTGCTGTTATAAAACATCAATATATACTTGCAAGCATGCAACTATACCAAAAAATCATCGTAATAAAACGGGCATAAAAAATTATTGACGTGTCAGTAGATTTTCAAATAGAATGGCATAAACGCGTTTCATCAACAAACGATGTTTGTCAACAGTATGCTACTAAAGGTGCAGCTGAAGGGATAGTTGTAGCAGCTGACTTTCAGGAGCAAGGGAGAGGGCAGCGAGGTAACGCATGGGAAAGCCAAGAGGGGCAAAACCTCACCTTTAGTGTTTTGCTTCGTCCAACTTTTCTTCTCGTTACAGAGCAATTCTACCTTTCAAAAGCGATATCGCTAGCAGTTTCCGATTGGCTTATAGCCTATGTGACAAACAAACCAGTAAAAATTAAGTGGCCAAACGATATATATATAGGTGATAGTAAAATTTGCGGAATACTTATTGAGAATAGCTTTAGTAGTCAGTACATGGAAAGCTCAGTTGTTGGCGTGGGAATAAACTTAAACCAGGTTTCTTTTCCCGACGATTTGCCAAATCCAACATCATTACTACTTGAAACTGGAACCAGGGTTGATCCCCGTAAAGCATTAGCTGAATTGGTTAACTGCATTGATGGAAGATACATACAACTTACTGAAGGCTATAGAGATAACATCGATAATGACTTCTTTAATGCTATATACAGAAAAAGTCAGCTTTGCAAGTATTACTCCAATGGCGAAGAGTTCTATGCCACAATAATAGGCGTTCAGCCCATTGGGGAATTAGTCCTAAGAACTGCGGAAGGCGCAATTAGGACATTTGCATTTAAGGAAGTAACCTTTGTAATATAGGTTAAGCTATACAGCATTAAAAGCGGCGGCGATACCATCGGCAAGGGTATCGATTCCTTCCTTAAGCTTATTGCCAACCATCATGCGCATCATCATGTTAAGCTCTGCCTTAACAGTGATTTTCATACGGGTATCGTAAGGTGCTACCTCCTTAAGCTGAATCCACATGAAGAATTCCATAGGTGATTTTTCAACACCAGTAAATTTTATAGTTTTAAATTCATCGCGCTCAATGATCCTTATACCCAAAGGCCCCATCCCCTTGTACTTGAAGCTACAGCTATCCTCAGTGGCTTGCCAGTCCTCAAGCCTATCTTTAGCCATTGGCGAAAAATTCCTGAAATCAGAAAGAACCCTAAAAACATCCACGGCACTTTTACTAATTGCTACAATCTTGCTCTCGTAGGTAGTCATTTTGTTAACTTTTGGTCTGCAAAAATAATAAACTACCTTTTAAATAGAACCAATTCAACTTTTTGTAGTTTATATTTAGGTAGATTGTTTTACAGGTTACACCCATAAGATGAGAATAATACTTCAGCCTACACACGACCCATACTTTAACATTGCTACAGAGGAATACCTCTTAAAGCATAGCAGCGATGATTATATTATTCTATACCGCAATACCCCGTCGGTTATAGTTGGCAAGCACCAGAATACAATGGCCGAACTTAATCACGGCTTTATCAATAGTAGCAAAATTCCTGTAATTCGGAGGTTGTCGGGTGGAGGAACAGTATTTCACGATTTAGGGAATGTTAACTTCTGCTTCATAGCAAACGGCCGAGAGGGTAATCTGATTGAATTTAAGCGTTTTACAACACCAATTATTGAATTCCTGAAAGAACTTGGGTTAAATGCCTACCGCGGCGAAAAGAATGATATTAGGATTGGCAACTATAAGGTTTCCGGCAATGCCGAACACGTTTACAAAAACAGGGTAATGCACCATGGAACCCTCCTGTATAGAACCAACATGTTTTGGCTGGAGCAAGCCATAAAGTCCAATGAGAACAGCTATACCGATAGGGCAATACGATCGAACCGAAGCCAAACAATAAATATAGCTGAACTTCTTCCCTACCCTATGGCTGTTGAAGCTTTTGAAAACTCCCTATTAGAATTTCTTGCTGAATACCATTCAGCCACTCCATTCAAATTTGATAGCAGAGCAAAAGAAATTATTAGCACACTCGCTTCCACCAAGTATACCGATTGGAACTGGAACTACGGCTACAATGCAAGCTACGATTTCAGGTTAAATAGCGACTCAGATATTCTTGTTCTAAAGGTAAATAATGGAATTATTGAGAAAGTTGAAATACTGCGAAGTAGCAGTAGTTGGATAGACAAACTGGCAAAACTACTGGAAGGGAAACGACACGATTACGCTTATCTCAAGAATGAATTAGATGATACTGAATACTCTGAAAAGATTCAAGAAATAATTGAGAATCTGTTCTAGCGCTAGTAAGGGATTTGGTTTTCGTTTTTCGGAGGTTCAAATCCGTATGCAACCCCTTCGTAGTAATGCGTTGGAACCTCTCTATAACCGCCTCTACTCTCGCTTTTGGTAACCAGTACATAGTTTGCTCCAAGGGCAGCAGCCTTACGCTGCAAGCGAATGCGGGCATTCCTCTCAGCCGATTTGGCATTCTTGCTATTTTTCCCCGATACAGATTCTACTTTCCCATATATATAGAGACCATCAACATCGGCAGGGTCCGTGGTTATCACTACCGATTGAAAATTGGTATCATCTATCATCTTAAAAGCCAAATCGTTAAACTTTTCTACCCTCCCGCTTGCGTAAAGTATTTTATGGATCTGTTTCCGCGAAAGGTCTTCAGGTGCAGCAGCGCCTTTCTTAATGATTGTTACTCTACTTGAACTTACTGATTTTACATTGCAAATAATCTTTCGATTACTTACCAGTATAATTGTATCCAAGGCCTCCTGAGCTGTGGAGAAGACTGGGAGAAAAACTATGATGAGTAATGCTATAAATCGCATGCCGTATTTTTCATTTTAATGAATTGACTGCAAAGTTAATACCATTTGATGTTATTACAAAAACAAAACAGTTAAAATACATCAGTTCCCACGGCTAGCAAATACTAGTGCCACAGAGGCCAATACTACCAAGACTAAAAAGTTATCGGTTAAAACAGGAGGCCAAGGAGTTAGTGCTTTATACAGTAGTAATAAAAAGATACCGATAGATGATATCACTGTTAAACCTTGATTTGAGGTGAAGCCTCCTACAATGAACAACACAGCCAAAACCACAACTGCTAATACAACATAGAATTGAAAATCGGAAATAACTATGCTTCTGAAATATCCGATGTTTGCCAAAATAAGATACCCGGCAAAGCTTAGCCTTAAGATCCAAATGGCTATCTTGTCAAGAAATTTTAAGGGTTTCATATTCCAGTTTATTAATCAATTAGCAAAAACGCATTACAAATGTATTAATAATTATCATAATTAATACCATGTAATAGAATTATTCAGACAAAACTCAATGTCAAGGGATTTCATATAATGAACAAGGCAAAACATCTTAATAATCAACTCAAAAAAGAAATTACTTCCTCGCTCACTGAGATTACTGGAGTAAGTTCTAAAGAAACTTAAATGCCATTTAACTCAAATTATTATATTAACAAATATAGTAAGAAAAGCACATGATCAATTCCTGTAAACAATTGCTATTTTTGCAAGAAATTAACAGCCATGAAAGTAACCAGACTTATTCTAATGTTTTTAGCATCAATATTTTTATGGTTTTTTGTGGCCATTACGGCATTCCTCCTCTTCCTGGTTGATTTTGCTGTATGGCTCTTAACTTTCTGGTGGGATAGACGTTTAAAGCTGCTTCACAAATACTCGTCGGTTTGGGCAATGTTTTACATTTGGATTAACCCTGGTTGGAGAATTAAAATGTCAGGACTGGAAAAAATTGATAAGTGTAAAGCCTATGTGATAGTGTGCAACCACCAAAGCGCGTTCGATATTTTACTGTTATACAAGCTTTTTACCCACTTCAAGTGGGTGGCCAAAAAGGAGTTGGCCAAGGTTCCAGTTATAGGATGGAACCTTATTCTAAACAACAGCATACTAATTGACAGAGCCAGTGCCGTGAGCACCAAAAAGATGATTGCACAGGGCCTAAAGCACTTAGGAATGGGTAGTTCAGTACTTATTTTTCCTGAGGGTACAAGAACAAAGGATGGTCAGGTTAAGCGGTTTAAGGAAGGGGCATTTCTGTTGGCTAAGCAGGCAAACGCACCCATACTTCCTGTGGTTATTGAAGGTTCAAAGGATATTTTTCCAAAGCCAGGGATTATCAAGTTATGCCAAAACTTAACATTAAAGGTTCTTAACCCTATTGATGCCAAAGAAGTTCAGTCAACTTCTGTTCCAGATATGACAAAGCACCTGAACCAGATAATTATGGAAGAGCATAAAACGTTAGCCCCCGAAAAGTATATAGATTCCCATAACAAACAAGTTAATTAATAAAAACACAAAAAGTTTTATTGATTATTTGACAATTAATTAAACTTTTATACCTTTGCAAGCCCAAAATATTGTCAAACAATTCATACTAAATACGATGTACGCTATTGTAGATATTGCAGGACAGCAATTTAAAGTAGAAAAAGACCAGAAGATCTACGTGAACCTGCTTGAGGGAGAGGCAGGAACAGAGGTTAAGTTCAACAAAGTGCTGCTTGTTGACAACGATGGTAAAGTAGCCGTGGGAACTCCTGAACTAAAGAACGCTTCGGTTACTGCTAAAATCCTAGGCCATGTAAAAGGCGACAAGGTTATAGTATTCAAGAAGAAACGCCGTAAAGGGTACAGGGTGAAAAATGGACATCGCCAAAAATATACTCAGATACAGATAGCAGAAATAGTAGCATAACACGAAAACATTGACTAGCCATGGCACACAAAAAAGGAGTTGGTAGTTCCCGTAACGGACGCGAATCGCATAGCAAACGCTTAGGCGTTAAACTTTTTGGTGGTCAGGTTGCCAAAGCAGGCAACATTATTGTACGCCAGAGAGGAACTAAGCACAATCCTGGTATGAATGTTGGCATGGGAAAGGATCACACCCTTTATGCCTTAATTGACGGTGTGGTAACTTTCCGCAAAAAAGCCGACAACAAATCGTACGTATCAGTTTTACCTCAAGAATCGTAGTTTTTTCTAAAATTTTCATAACTTTGGTCTCCTGTGCAATGCAATAGTATTGAACAGGAGATTTTGTTTTATTTAAAACCCAACACTATGCTTACCCTAAAGTTTATCAGAGAGAATACCGATGAGGTTATCCGCCGGTTAGCAGTGAAACACTTTGACGGTTCTGTAATTATTACTAAAATTATTGAGCTTGATGACAAGCGAAAGGCCATTCAGCTCCAGCTTGACAATAACCTTGCGGAGCAAAATCGGATTGCAAAGAAAATTGGAAAACTTTTTTCCGAGGGAAAGTCAGCTGAGGTTAATGCAGCCAAGGCAAAATCGGCTGAGTTAAAGGAATTTTCCAAAAACCTCTCGCAGGAACTTAAAGAGATAGAGGAAGGGCAAACAAAACTTTTACTTCAGGTGCCAAACCTTCCCCACGAATCGGTTCCTCTAGGAGTGAGCGCAAGCGACAATGTTGTAGTTCGTTCGAGAGGTAATATACCAAAACTACATGAGGAGGCCCTGCCTCACTGGGACTTAGCATCAAAGTACAACATCATCGATTTTGAGCTTGGCGTTAAAATAACCGGTAGCGGTTTCCCAGTATATCGAGGGAAGGGGGCTAAGCTCCAACGGGCTTTAATAAATTTCTTCCTTGACTACAATACTGCAGCCGGATACGAAGAGGTTGAACCGCCACACATGGTGAACGAGGAGTCTGCTTTCGCAACCGGGCAACTCCCCGATAAGGATGGACAGATGTACCACGCAACTGCCGACGGATTTTACATGATACCCACTGCGGAGGTTCCAGTAACAAACATTTACCGCGATGTTATTTTGCATGCAACCATGCTCCCCATTAAACTAACCGCTTACACTCCATGCTTCCGCCGCGAGGCTGGTTCATACGGTAAGGATGTTCGGGGCTTAAATAGGCTTCACCAGTTCGATAAGGTAGAGATAGTTCAGATACAGCACCCCGACCGTTCATACGAAACCCTTGAGGAAATGGTTAACCACGTAGAGGGGCTATTAAATAAACTGGAGTTGCCTTACAGGATAGTGAAACTTTGCGGTGGCGACATGAGCTTTACCTCGGCACTAACCTACGACTTTGAGGTTTTCTCGGCAGCCCAGCACAAGTGGCTTGAGGTTAGCTCAGTATCGAACTTTGAGTCGTTTCAGGCAAGTCGCATGATGCTTCGTTTTAAAGAAGAAGGCGATAAGAAAGCACAACTGGCTCATACCCTTAACGGAAGTTCGCTTGCATTGCCCCGAATTGTGGCAGCGCTACTTGAAAACAATCAAACCCCACACGGCATTAAGATTCCTAAAGCTCTTCAACCCTACTGCGGATTTGACAAAATTGATTTGCAGCAATAGAATGACAATAAAATCAGTCCCCTTGAGAACTACTTCAAGGGGATTTTTGTTAGTGAAAATTAATTGAAGATTGGTTAAACCCAAATCCGTCAATTGAAAAACCCAACTGACGAATCGACTAACAAAATATATTCATTCCGAAGGTTCGGAGTGATAGATTTTGATAAGTTGGAATTGCCTCCGATAGGTCAACGAAAACAAGGAGTGTATATATTTTTTGTGTTTCAATTGACTAATCTCGGTATACAAGGCAACAAAAAAATTTGGCCTTAAATTTGTGTTAAATGGTTTTAAAAATAAATTTGAACAATAAATCTTACTCTTTCAAAACTGCAAAAGTTTAACCTAAAACCAAAAACTATCAAAGCCTTAACTAGGAAATTGGTGTTAAGCATTCTGCTTACAATTACTATTGCTGGGGTTTACGCACAAATGGAAAAACTTCCTAAAAGCGACTCAGCAGGTGTTACTGGTGGCGCCGTTATTGGAGCGGTTACCATTGACGGTAAAACCTATCAGCAATTTGCGCTTCGGACCGATATCCCTATAGGTAAATTTGGATTCGGTATCGATATCCAACTGCTTTTTGACGAAAACGGACAAATCAGGAAAGATGAATGAAACGAATGGCAGGACTATATCGATAAAATTTATTACATCCGGTATGGGAAAAAGGATGATCCGTTCTACAATCGTTTTGGAGGTTTGGATTACACCATTTTGGGTTATGCCAACATTGTAAATGGCTACTCCAACATGGTTCAGTATCCATCGCGCAGTCGTTACGGTGGCGAGTTTTCGTTCTGAATCCCGGCTGAGCGTTACAAGGGAATGCCAGTAGCCGGGGGTGAGTTTTTCTTTAACGACATGAAAGAACTATTTGTTGAATCGCCCCGCAAGTCGGCCATGCTGGTGGGTAGCCGTATTTTCTACCGTCCGCTACGCTTCCTTGAGTTAGTAATTACCGGTGTAGCGGACCTTAACGAGTACAACGCTTTTAAGGATAGAGACAGCGATGGTGTACCAAACCTGATTGACCTTTACCCCAGGGATAAAAACCTGGCTACGGATATGGATAAAATATCCCTAACCGATTGGAATCACCTGCTTAACGACCCTTTCTGGGGTGCCACCCGTGAGGAGGCCTACCAAAAACTTTTGAGCCTTGGATTGGTTCCAGCCGATACAATAAGGATGGAAAACCTTTTCAACCTGAATAATCAGTCTTCTAAAATGTTTGCCTACGGCTTCGATATTGGAATTCCTATTGCCCGCAAGCACAACTTTAAGTTTGTATTTACTCCCATATAACCCAGCTACGAGGTGAGGATAGAACCTACGGGTGGGGCGTAGCTATTCCCGGTATTAGGATGATTTTTGGAACCAGCAATATTCATAACTTTTCAACCTTTAAGGCTGAATACCGCCGCTCATCCAAGGAGTTCCTATTTGGCTACTTCAATAACACCTACGAATTGGAAAGAGCACAGGTCATGGGAGAGATAGCGTTATAACCTAGCAGCAGCAATTAATTACCATACAGCAGGAGCTTAATGGTATTTATGCCAGCGCAGAACTGAACATGTTAGGTTACATTGTAGGTTATGCAGGTTATCAGGATCTTATTGGTTCCGACAAAACCCATATGCGTTCACTACACGGAGAGGTTCGTATGGGTGATATGCTTAAAAAATGCTACACTTTACCGATCTAAAGGAATACTACATCCAGAACAACGTTCAGGGTTTCAGGAAATAGAAGTCCCCAAGTTCACTTGTAGGTTTTAATATTGGTTACAACTACAAAGGTGCCATTGTTGGCATTGACTATCGCTGGACATTCCAAGACCTTGACAGAAATGGGATCATTAAGGGTAGCGGTGAAACCATAAAAACAATCAGTTTTAGAATCGCTGTAACATTCTAATTAGTAAAACCCCAAAAAGGGAGCTGAACAGCTCCCTTTTTTATTTCTTTGATGGAATTAAATAGGTTGATAAAACCGCCACTATCAATGTAAAGAAAAAATTAACAAGCTTTGCCGTAACAACCTTATCCATTCCAGAGCTTATCCAAACTATTGTGAAAAATAGTCCCGAAACCATTGCAGCCAAAGCGGCTCTCCCATGAAACGATCTCCAGAATAGGGTAAGCAGGATTACAACCGAGAATGTACAGCCGATACCAGCCCAAACATAACTCACCAATGTAAATATCAACTTTTGAGGCGACACGTATGCTATTGCCAAGGCAACAATGGCAAGTAATGCCGTAATAATGCGCGATTGGCGTAAAATAAGCCTTTCGTCATTTATCCGCCTAAAGGGTTTGACAATGTTTTCGCTCAGCTCTGTTGATGAAAGCACAAGCAAGGAATCGGCTGTAGAAATCATTGCTGCAATGGCCCCGGTAATAAGTAAGGCCGCAAGTGCAGGAGGGAATATTTTCATGATTGTGGCAGGCATTACATACTCCCTATCGGAGAGGGTATTAGGACCAAATATAGCCAAACCGATCATTCCGAGCAGCATAGCACCAATGTAGGCAACAACTGTCCAGGTAATGCCAATATTACGCGCAAGCTTAGCCTGCCTAGCGTCCTTAATGGCCATGAACCTCATGGTTAGTTGGGGCATACCACCTAAGTAACCAAAGAACCAGCTAAACCCACCCACAAGAAACATACCTGCGGCTGCTCCCTTTAAACCATTGAATAGCAAAGCATGGGTTGGACTTGCGCTCTCCAAAGCAATGGTAATGGAGCCTGAGTATACCTCAGGATGGTTTGCCAGGTAGAAAAACCCGACAATTGGGCCAACCGTTAAGGTGAAAATCATTACTAAAGCTTGAACCACATCGGTATATACAACGCTCTGAAATCCTCCGTAAATGGTATAAGGGATAATGATTAATGCTGTAATGAGCATTCCCCATTGAGGCTTAATGCCAAACATGGTATCTAAGGTTTTACCGCCTCCCAGGAATTGAGCGCCCACATAAAGGAAGAAAAAGAAAACAATGGTAGTGCTGCTTACCAAACGGACCCATTTGGCCACCTCGCCATGCCGAGCAGCAAGGTAATCGGAAAAGGTGTTGGCCGAATACTTTTCGGCCTCATTGCGCAAGCGCCAAGCCAAAAGCCACCATGCTGTGACGATACCTACTACGCAACCAATTGCAGTCCAAATCTCAGCTATACCCATGGCATAAGCAGCGCCGGGCAAGCCCAAAAGTGCCCACGATGATTCCCCGGTTGCCCTTTCAGATAGGGCTGCTACCCATCCTGGTAGTTTGCGGCCAGCTATGGCATAATCGGTGTTATTTTTGACCTTTTGCCCTTGATAAACACCCAAACCTATTAAGAACATCAAATAACCTATGGTTACAAGCGCTAGTTGAACATTTTCCGGCATAGGATACGGCTTTATTATTATTTCCCTAAAAATATTAAACGTAACCCTAAAATCCAATAGCGGTTATTGATTTTCACATTTAACCCTAATCCACAAAATGAAAGAACCTAGAGACTAATCGACTCATAAAATCAACTCATTCAAAAAGTTCGGAATGTATAGATTTTGATAAGTCGGAGTTACCTATGATAAGTCAACAGAAACAAAGTTTATATATTTTTGTTTTTAATGACTAATCTCGGTTTAAAAATCAGTAACTTGTGGTAAAATATTATCAGGCATGAAAGCATTACACTACATTACGCATGATAACCAAACGGTGCAATGCACTTTGTGTCCACACGAATGCAAGTTGAAGCCCGGGGTAAAAGGCATCTGTAAAACACGTTACAACGAGAACGGACAGATGAAACTTATTGGCTCTGGTATTATTGCATCATCGGGTTTAGACCCCATTGAGAAGAAACCTCTTTACCACTTTTACCCCAAAAGCAAAATCTACTCCATAGGTGGTTATGGCTGCAATCTAAAGTGCTCATTCTGCCAAAACCATGAAATATCGCAATATGTTCCTAAATCGGGTAGCCGATTAAGAGAGAATTTGCCCGAAAATATTGTTGATAAAGCTCTGTTTTTACCGCAAAACATTGGCATCGCCTACACCTACAATGAACCAGCCGTATTCTTTGAACTTATGCTTGCAACGGCACGAATGGCTAAAGGCAAAGATTTAAAAAATGTAATGGTATCGAACGGATTTATTAATCACAAACCCTTGCTTGAACTTCTTGATGTTATTGATGCATTTAATATCGATTTAAAAGCTTTTACCGATGAGTTTTATAAAACTCAAGCGGGGGGGAAGTTAGCCCCTGTGCTAAACAATTTAAAGACCATAAAAAAGAATGGCAACCATTTAGAGATAGCCTTTCTGGTTATTCCGGGACTGAACGACTCAACCAACGAAGCAGTGGCAATGTTCCAGTGGATAAATGAAAATCTGGGCAGCGATACACCGTTACACATCAACCGATACTATCCTGCTTACAGGTTAAACATCCCCCCAACCCCTCCGGAGAAGTTGGTTGAACTCCGAGGTATTGCCATGGAACACTTAAAGTTTGTATACATTGGCAACCTGCACCATACCGATATTGAAAACAAAACAACATGCCCCTCGTGTAACACAACTGTTATTGAGAGGCATGGATATAGCACAACTTTGAAAATGATCGACAGCAGAGGCTATTGCAAGATTTGTGGTTATGGCCCTATAGCGGTAATGGGCTAACCACGCCAAATCAATTCACATAGCTTTCACTTGGGAACGTGGTGTACCTGTTCCGAATCGCGCCAGTATATTACACTCCCCGTATCATCAATATCATCAATAACAACTTTCTCAATGGGTTTACCAAGAACTATCACAAGCGCAACCTTGAGATAAACGGGAAGATTGAGTAATTCCTGCAGATTCTCTTTTTTGACCGATGCAATAATGCATCCCCCAAGCCCTTGTTCAACCGCACCCAAAAGAATGGTTTGAGCCATTATTCCCTGATCCCACTGCGAAGCTTTTGATAACCTCTGATCTTCAAGGACTACAATATAAGCCGAGGACTGTTCCCCCTCAATAGTACCATCCCAATCCTTTAGATATCCTGCCTATGCCAAATTCGGGAAAACCTTACCGCATTGTTCAGGAGTATTGATAATCATAAACTTAAGAGGCTGTAGGTTTCGACCCGATGGGCAAAACCTACACAGCGCAACCAATTGCTCAAGCAACCTTAAATCTATTTCTTGGGATTGGTCAAACCGTGGGTAGCTACGATTCTTAACAACAAGATCCCTCAGCATGCTTATCGAGCCTGTTCAAAACGCTTTTCAACCACTCTCCAGTCTACAATCTTCCAGAAAGCCTGAATGTAGTCAGGTCGACGATTCTGGTAGTCGAGATAGTAGGCGTGCTCCCACACATCGCATGTTAGCAGCGGCTTTAGCCCTTTTCGCAATGGGTTCCCGGCATTTGATTCCTGAGTGATGATAAGTTTGCCATCGGCATCAACCACAAGCCAAGCCCACCCTGAACCAAAAAGGGTGGCTGCAGCATTGGAGAACTTGCTTAAAAATTCCTCAAATGATCCAAATGAAACCTCAATAGCTTTTAGTAAATCACCCTCGGGCATGTGCTTTGGAGCGGGACTGAAAGCCTCAAAGTAAAAGGAGTGATTCCAGACCTGAGCGCCATTGTTAAACACGCCACCCTCCGCCTCCATAATGATTTGTTCAAGGCTGGCATTCTCGAATTTTGTTCCTTGGATCAGGCTATTCAGGTTGTTAACGTAAGCCTGGTGATGTTTCCCGTAATGGAACTCCATTGTTTTTTCTGATAATACCTCTGCTAAGGCATTTGGGGAGTACTGAAGTTTTGGAAGTTCGTGTTTCATAGCTATAGTTTTTAAATTGGTTTAACTGCCATAACGAGTATGTCATCAGTTTGCGTCTCTTCCTCACCCTTCCATTTTTCAAGCGTTCTATACAATGTCATCTTCTGTTCGTATAGAGGAAGATCCTTTATGCTTAAAATAAGACTACGGAACGAGCGGTAACCGAACTTTTTGCTTGGCTTGCCGCCAAACTGGTCGGTAAATCCGTCGGAGAATAGGTAAACTGTATCGTCAGGCTCAAGCCTTATTGAAAGTTCATTGAATCGCTCCATGTGTTCATAGTAGGCAACAGGCATTCTATCGGGACGAAACTCAATAAGCCCCTCGCCTATTTGGACAATGCGTTCATCCTTTGGAATATCGGAACTAGTTCTAATAATGATTGGCATGTTAGCTCCTGAATAGCTAAGGGTATGGGTGTTTCTGTCGAATGTGCATAAGGCTATATCCATACCATCATGACTGTCGTCCTCATGTCCGCCTTGACGTAAGGCAGAAATAACGTTATCGCGGAGTTTACCAAGCAGCAAACCTGGCGATGATGTTGGAGTGTTCGCAACCAGGTCGTTGAGCATTGAAATCCCAAGCATACTCATGAAGCCACCGGGAACGCCATGGCCAGTACAGTCAGCAACCGCAAAGCCAATTTTACCGGAGCAGTTCCCAACCCAGTAAAAATCGCCACCTACAGTTTCCTTAGGGAGATAAAGCACAAAAAAGTCCCTAAAGTACTGGCTTAATAATGTATCGGTTGGGAAAACAGCTTGCTGTATTTTGCGGGCATACTCAATGGATTCTCCCAGATCGGTAAGTATGTTAATGATTTTATCGCGTTGGTAAACCACAAGGTTTTTCTGCCTTTCAATTTCATCGCGTTGTTCCTGAAGTTCACGCTGTTTTATATCCACCTCAACTCGCTGACTATTAGCCTCAACCAGTGCCTGCTTACGCTTATACATAGCATAAAGCAGTCCGAGAAATAACGCGAGAAGCAAAACAAATGCAACTGCAACCAATACCAACAGGCGAGTTCTAGTTTGCTTCTGGCTATCGACTAAGCTAAGTTGCTCATTAAATCTTTCAAAATGCTGACGAACAATATTTTCGTACTCAACCTGAAACTGAGCAGCAAGAATCTGCTTCATCTTCTCAATGCCTGCAATTGAGTCCTTAACCGCTATGTACTTTTCGTAGCTTTGTAAAGCACCCTGGCAATTATTTTTAGACAGGTTAAACTGGTAAAGCGCGTAATACGCCTGAGCCACCATATCCATCATCCCATGTTTCTTGGCTTGTACTAGTACCTCATCGACTAGTGCAAAAGCCTTAGGGCTATTACCCATTTGGAACAGAAGTAGGGCGTAATAGTACTTGGACTCAACCACACCTCGGGGCTCTTCGAGTTTTGTGTATCCATCAATTGCTTTTGTAAGATAAAGCAAAGCCTTATCGTACATTTTGATTTTCATGTAAGCTTCGCCGAAAAAACGGTATATATTAGCGACCCCACCTCTATCGAGCAGAATATGCTTAAGCGCAAGGGCCTCCTCAAAGTAAAGCAATGCACTATCAATTTGCCCTAAAAGCAGGTAAACAGAGCCAATATTCATTAACGAATTGGAAATACCTCTTTTATCGTTTATCTCAATTTTGATTTTCCACGACCGCCTAAGATAATCAAGAGACTTTTCATACTGGGCAACATCGCGAAATATGAGGCCTATGTTGTTTAGCAGGAATGCTTCACCCTGTTTATCCTTGGATTCAACTCTTAGGAATAATGCCCTGAAAAAGAAATCGGTGGCAGTTGAGTATGCGCCTTGTTCCCAGAAAAGAATTCCCATGCTATTATATACAGAGGCAATGCCGGCTTTGTCGTTTAATTTCTCTCGGATTGCCAAAGAAATGGAGTAGTGTTCAAGGGCCTTAGCATAGCTTCCAACTTGAGCATTAACCATACCCAAACCATAGTGGGTTTCAGCTAAGCCAGCGGAATCGGCAATAGCGGTTGCTTTATTAAGGGCAAGATGATAGTAATGCAATGAACTATCGTTCAAATCGGTCCTTCTATAAAATATTCCTAAACGATTATATGTTTTTATTAACGCTTTTTGATTGTTGATCAAGTTAAAATCGGCTTTAGCTCTAGTTAGCCAGTAAAAGGCGGAATCAACAGGGGTTAACTCAAAGTAAATAATTCCCATGTAGTACTCACACCAAGCTCGCACTTCATTAAACTCTGAAGCGGCTGTATTGGCTAATACCTTTTGTACTATTTTCTTAGCAGCGCTGAATTCCCTGACATCAATTAACGACCTTACCGTAGCAAGTTGAGAATTTACCTGAGCGGTATCGGGCATTAATTTTTGCCCATGGGCTAACACAGGGAGTAACGCCGTAAAAAAACAGGACAGAAGAAGATTTTTAATATTAATTCTACAGAGAAACATAGGATAAATATTGACCCAATAAAAATACAAAAAAAAGCGACCAGTAAAACCGGCCGCCAAACCAAAACATGAACCAAACCAAACTTAAACCAATAATTAGCTATTTACTTGTAGCAGCAATGTATTTTTCCTCCACTGCCTTCCAGTCAATAACATTCCAAAAGTTTTGAATGTACTCAGACCTGCGGTTCTGATACTTTAGGTAGTAAGCATGCTCCCAAACATCGAGTCCAAGAATTGGTATTCCTTTAATATCGGCAACATCCATAAGTGAATTGTCCTGATTTGGGGTAGAAAACACCTGAAAGTCTTTTCCGGTCCAAACCAACCATGCCCAACCTGAACCAAACCGAGTTGCAGCAGCATTTGAGAATTTTTCCTTGAATTCGTCGAAGGAACCAAAGAATTTCTTAATGCTTTTGAGCAGCGCACCATCGGGTTTTCCACCCCCATTGGGCGACATGATGTCCCAAAAAAGATTATGGTTAAAGTATCCACCTCCATTATTTCGCACTGCCGGTGAAAGTTTTGAAACCTCCTGCAGTATCTCCTCTATTGGCAGGGCTTCAATTGAAGTGCCTGCAATGGCATTGTTTAAATTATTTGTATATGTTCCATGGTGCTTATTGTAGTGAATATCCATGGTCATTTCATCGATATAAGGCTCAAGTGCCTTGTAATCGAATTTCAATTTAGGTAACTGGAAAGCCATATGTTTACTATTTAAATTGTTTCTAAATAGTAAAACAGGGTATAATAAATTTTGTTCAATGGAGTATTAAGAAATAACTACTGAGAATTGACAGAATTCCCATTTTTACCATTTACGTACCTAATTTTCTCCTTTTTGGTACGGTAAATTTCAATTCCTAGGAAGTAGTAACGAATTATCCAAAACTCTACATACCACTTATAGTCAAGCGAAAGGATAGTATCTTTGAGGTGCTTGGATTTACCAATAAAAGGTCTTTTCATTAATTCAATGGTTTCGGCTCGTCGTACATATGTATTCACTGAAATTTAATTTAATTTAAAATTAACATCTTTTAAACTATTCTCCAAACCGCTGTGAAGTGTTTCCAATAAAAACAAACATTTATCTGTTTTGTTTACAATGTATTATGCTATTCGTAAACAAAAATGTCGCTTTCATCAAAATTATATAGGGGTCGATAACTACTAATGAGTTGAATTATAGCCCTACGTCCTAAATGGTCTAGGGTTAAGGAAAAATCATTAACATATAAGTTGATGTGGTTGCGCATTACTTCAGTGCTTAGGTCTTGGGCATAATGTGAAACAAATCCCATAGTATTTTTGGGATTGCGGAATGCATAAGCAACACTTTCCCTTAACAAACGGTTAATATCGTGTTTTACATCATCGGGTAAAGAGCGGCGAATTACAATCCCCCCAAGTGGTGTAGGTAGGCCAGATATTTTTTCCCACTCATTGCCTAAGTCCATTAGTTTAGTTAATCCTTTTGATTGATAAGTGAATCGTGATTCATGAATTATTACACCCGCATCAACCTCGTTGCTTAGAATTGCATCTTCAATCTGAGAGAATAGGTAAAACCTCTTATCCATCACATCTGGGAATACCCTGTTAAATAAAAGGTGGGCAGTGGTGTGTTCACCGGGCAGGGCAATACGTTTGTGCTTAACCTCATCAAATGGTATGGTTTCCTTGCTAATAAGCAATGGTCCAACCCCTTTACCCAGTGCACTTCCGGAATCGAGCAATTGGTAATGCCGGGCTAATAAAGGGTATGCACCATAGCTTAACTTGGTAATATCGGGTTTAGCCTCGAGGGCTAAAAGATTTAAATCCTCAATGTCGGCCATATAAACGTTAAAGTTGTATTTATCAGAAAGCAACCCATGCACCAAGGCATAAAACATGAAAGTGTCGTTAGGACAAGTTGAAAAATTCAGCGATAGGTTCATTCTACAATGCATTTATGTAATTCACCATTGAAACTAACTCATGCCAGAGGTTTTGAACGGCCAGGTCGATTTGCCAATTTTTTCGATTTCGGGGTTCAACGTAATTGGATACTGCCCTTAGGCAAAAAAAGGGTTTTTCAAGTTTTAAGCAAACATAGAAAACGGCAGCCGACTCCATGGTTTCAATTTGAGCATCCCATGAACGTTTAACCACGGCTATTCGTTCATCGGAACCCGAAACGGTTGAAACAGTTATACCCCTTACTCTCGCCAACTCAATATTTACCTTTAAATTGTATGGATTAGCCAATACACTTAACGAAGACTTTAAATAAAGTGGTAAAATAGTGTCGATATGCCTGAAAGTACTGCTATCGTCAACACCGTAATCGGCAAATGAATCGGAATCAACCAGAACAACGCTACCTAACGGTAATTGTTCAGTAAAACTTCCAGCAATGCCCGCGTTAATGATTACATTATAGGAATCGACAACCCGGGATAAAGCGAAAGCTGTAGGGACTGCTCCTGGCCCTGTAATAAGAATATCGGCATGAATGCCGTATTGCTCCAACGAGTAAAACTCTTTGTCTGCTTGCCTAAAATTGGGCAAGATTTCAATATCAGTAGCAACAACTATCAGAATCTTTTTCAAGATATTGATTAATTTTTAATTAAAATAATTAAACAAATCGGAATTGACATTGTTAAAATTAGTGTTTTAAAAGTAGGTATTGCATCAATTCTAAACAAAAAACTAAATAGTTTTGTAACTTTAAAAAAAATGCCAATTGCATACCTAACACGTAGGGAACGATTTAGCGCTGCTCATCGCTTATATAAGCCGGAATTTTCCGATGAAGAAAATTTCAGGCTTTTCGGGCAATGCTCGCACCCTAACTGGCACGGTCACAACTACGAACTCTTTGTTACCGTAAAAGGCGAAATCAATCAAGATCTAGGCTATGTGGTAAACCTTAAGCTGGTAAGTCAGGTTATAAGGGATAGAGTAATTAGTAAACTCGATCACAAAAATGTAAACATTGATGTTGACTTTATGCGAGGGATGCTTGCCACAACTGAAAATCTAGCCATAGCCATTTGGAAGGAACTCGAGCAGCCACTCCTTGAAGTTGGCGCCCAACTCCACCGTGTGAAGATAAAGGAAACCGAGAATAATTTTGTAGAATATTACGGAGAATAAATTTATGGAAATAGTTAATCACAACGCATCGTACAACGAAGATGAGGGCTACTCAAAGATTGAGAGGTGGAACCCTGAAACAACCGAAAAGCTAGCCTATCATTACAAGGAAATTCTAAAACTGATTGGAGAGGATGTTGACCGTGAGGGGCTACTACAAACTCCCGTCCGAGTTGCAAAAGCCATACAGTTCCTTACACATGGCTATAACATTGACCCTCATGTTCTAGTGAAAAGTGCAAAGTTTCATGAGGAGTATCAGCAAATGGTTCTTGTAAAAGACATTGAACTATACTCCATGTGCGAGCACCACATGATACCATTTTATGGTAAAGCCCACGTTGCCTACATTCCCAATGGTTACATTACAGGGCTAAGCAAGGTAGCCCGGGTAGTTGATGCTTACGCCCGCAGGCTTCAGGTTCAGGAACGACTAACCGTTCAAATCCGCGATTGCTTGCAGGAAACCCTTAATCCACTTGGAGTTGCCGTAGTAATTGAAGCCGCACATATGTGCATGCAGATGCGGGGCATCCAGAAGCAAAATTCAGTCACTACAACATCGGCATTTACAGGAGCGTTCCTTACACACAACGAAACGCGTGAGGAGTTCATTCATCTCATTGGTGTTAAACTCCATTAGCATGATAAACTAAAAAACAAAGGGTGCTCAAAATAAGAAGCACCCTTTTCCTTATGTAAAGGTTAATGCCTAGTTGCGTTGCTCTACCTTAAGTCCTTTAGATCCCTTGTTGCCGGTTTCTCTATCACCGCCCTCATCGGTATTCTTTTTACGCATCTTGAAGTACAGATCAACCATATCAAACTTATAGGTTAAGGAAAACTGAAATGTACGAAAGCGCGATTTAGTATTCTCATCCATTTGTCGGTAAACATCAACCATACCCAGGTCGTATCGCAAATCTAACCCCCAAATGCCATCCTTGGTAGGATATTCAGCTCCGCAACCCGCTGAAAATCCCCAGTCGAAACGCGTCCAATGATAGTCATCGTAGGTTGCTCCATCCTTGTATATAACTTTTCCACTACCAATTCTTGTAGTGGTGTAAACACCGCCATTCGCGTATACTCTCTTTAATCCCAGCAAGCTAAAAGTGTACTTGGCAAGTAGGGGAATCTGTATTGCGGGCATACGTTTTGTTTCCTCAAATGTCCCATAAATTCCTTTTGTACCTTTGGAGATAAAGTTCAACTCCGTTTGAAAGGAGAACCTGTTCGTAAACCCAAAATCACCAACAACTCCCAACTGATACCCAATTCTGCTTTTCACTTCATAGCCGGTATATGACCATTGGCTAAATTTAGAAAAATTCATACCAACCTTTGGACCAACGTATATAAACCCAACATCATGCCCAAAAACCTTAAACAGTTGAGCATTAGCAGCATTAAAAGTAATTACTACAAATGAAAGAATAACTGAAAATTTTTTCATGATTTTAGGAGTTAAATTTATACAAGGTTAATGTAAAAAAAATTACCATCAAACTGTTAACAAATATTTTTCATCAAACTCTTGACTCAAATCATTATTACCAATAACTTGCAGCGATAAATCAGAAATATGGGCATTTTTGAAATTGAAAAGGATTTGCATGCCCTCATTGTGCGCAGTGTGAACGCCCAGTTAGGTAACTACATAACCTTGAATAAGAATTGCATCATTGAACCAGTTGAGCAAACATTCTTTCCAAACTCAACACTCCTATCCATTATTGATTTCGATTGCATTCCAGCATCAAAACTAATGGTAGTTGACAATGGAGTTCAGGTTTACCCATTAGGCGGATTTGAACAATGGAACTCCCTACTAATGAATGAAAAACTAAACCTTAACATTACGAATGTGCTCGATTACCTTAAACTTTACAACTCAACCTACCTTTCCCCATGCCAGTATCATAAAATAGTTGAAACCATTAACGATCTTGATTCATAGAATTCCCTGAAAGAGATCTTTTGGAGGAAATAAGCCATCAAATTCAAGCCCCAGTGGTAACCCTCTCCAACAATCAGTTCACAATATACTGCAATGCTATAGCAAATCAATCGCTCTATAACGCAACTTTTGATGTTTATCCTGAGGGTAAAGTTTTGCTGCTCGATAAAAAAAATTGTTTTACAAGACCTTCCCATAGGCGAGATGGTAAGAGAGTTTTAGATGTATGAGTGAGTATCGCCTAAGGCCGTTATACCATTACTATTTCAAATTTCGTGGTCACAGAAACTAAAAAATGCCTTACATTTGCCCTTGATAAACAATAACCTTTAACTATGAAAGCTTATGTTTTCCCGGGGCAAGGCGCCCAGTTTGTTGGCATGGGAAAAGATTTGCACGATAGCTCACCCCTAGCCAAGGAACTTTTTGAAAGGGCAAACCAAATTTTAGGATTTAGGATTATCAATTTAATGTTTTCCGGCACAGATGAGGACTTAAAGCAAACCAAAGTTACCCAACCTGCTATTTTTTTACACTCAGTGATACTTGCAAAGGTTTTGGGGAATGATTTTAAGCCCGACATGGTGGCTGGTCACTCGCTTGGCGAATTCTCTGCACTGGTAGCAGCAGGCGCATTGAGTTTTGACGATGGCCTAAAACTAGTGTCGGCTCGTGCAATGGCCATGCAAAAGGCTTGCGAGCTTCAGCCCTCAACCATGGCGGCTGTGCTTGGGCTTGATGATGCAAAAGTAGAAGAGATTTGCTCCTCAATTGACGAGGTTGTGGTTACTGCCAACTACAACTGCCCTGGACAACTTGTAATATCGGGCTCGGTAAAAGGTATCGAAATTGCCTGCGAGAAACTAAAAGAAGCTGGAGCAAGAAGGGCGCTTAAACTTGCCGTTAGCGGCGCATTCCACTCACCCTTAATGGAGCCCGCCCGTCAGGAACTCGAAGTAGCCATCAATGCTACTCCTTTTAATAAACCTGTTTGTCCCATTTACCAGAATGTAACTGCCCAACCCACATCCAATCCTGAGGAGATAAAGAAAAACCTTGTTGCCCAGCTAACTGCACCTGTTAGATGGACACAAACCGTTCAAAACATGATTGCCGACGGTGCTACCGAATTTGTTGAGCTGGGCCCAGGCAACGTACTTCAGGGTTTAATTAAGAAAGTAAACAAGGACATTTCCGCCGAAAGCAAACAAAGTCTATAACAAAAGAAAACGCCCCAGCAGGCGTTTTCTTATTCCGGAAAATGGAACCGAATTGTTTGCTTTAAATCGGGATGTAGACTTTGAGCCACTGGGCACTCCTTGGCCGAAGCCTCGAGCAGTTTTCGCACTTTAGCAGTATAGCTGTTATGCGGGCAGAATAGGTCAATTATTACCTCAACCACCCACCCTACGTGGGTTTGTTCCCATAACCTTTTGCACATCAATTTTTGTTCCATCGATATTAAACCCGTGGATACGTACAGCAATTCCCATAATTCTAACCATGCAGCAACCCAATGAGGTGTCAAGCAGATCGGTTGGTAAAAAACACTCGCCTTTACCCTGATTGTCAACTGGAGCATCGGTTGTAATAGTTACCCTTAAACGAGTGTGAGCTGCCTCGGTTCGTAAAACACCCTTATAGATATGTAGAAGTAGTACTCATACCGTAGGTGTTTAAAAATTAAGGGCTCATTGCTGGGCCCTTAAAGTTAAAAAATATTTGGTCTTGTTTAGATTAAACCCTGATCGAGCATAGCGTTGGCAACCTTCAAGAAACCGGCAATGTTAGCACCCTTAACGTAGTTAACGTAGCCGTTCTTTTCGGTTCCGTGTTTAACGCAAGCTTCGTGAATGTTCTTCATAATTTGGTGCAAACGAGCATCAACCTCTTCGCGTGGCCAGTTGAGTTTCATGCTATTCTGAGTCATTTCAAGACCTGAAGTAGCAACACCACCAGCGTTTACAGCTTTACCAGGTGCAAAGAGAATCTTGTTGTGCTGGAACACCTCAATGGCTTCAGGAGTGCAAGGCATGTTAGCACCTTCAGCAACGCAAACTACGCCGTTCTTTACAAGGGCTTCAGCATCGGCTTTGCTAAGTTCGTTCTGTGTAGCGCAAGGTATAGCAACATCAACCTTTACTTCCCAAGGACGTTTACCGGCAAAGAACTTAGAGCCAGGGAACTTCTTAGCGTAAGGCTCAACGATATCCTGGTTCGAGGCGCGAAGTTCAAGTAGGTAGTCAATCTTTTCACCGCTAATGCCATCCTCATCGAGAATGTAACCATCGGGACCCGAAATGGTAACCAGCTTACCACCTAGCTCAGTAACCTTTTGGGCAACGCCCCAAGCAACGTTACCAAAACCAGAAATGGCTACACGTTTGCCTTCAAACGACATGCCTTTGGTAGCAAGCATTTCCTGAGCAAAATAGGTTGCGCCAAAACCAGTAGCCTCAGGACGTATAAGTGAACCACCCCAGTTAATACCCTTACCGGTTAGTACACCGGTGTTCTCACCGGCAAGTTTCTTATACATTCCATACATGTAGCCTATTTCACGGCCGCCAACTCCTATGTCACCAGCTGGTACGTCGGTTTCAGGACCAATATGCTTCCATAACTCAAGCATAAACGATTGGCAGAAGCGCATAATTTCAGCGTCGCTACGGCCCTTAGGATTGAAATCGCTACCACCCTTAGCACCACCCAAAGGCAGGGTTGTAAGAGCGTTCTTGAAAATTTGTTCAAAACCTAAGAACTTCAGGATTGAAAGGTTAACACTCGGGTGGAACCGAATACCTCCTTTGTAAGGGCCAATGGCGTTGTTGAACTGAACACGGTAGCCCAGGCTAACGTGGATATTTCCTTCATCATCCATCCAGGGTACCTTAAAGATGAAAATACGATCGGGTTCAACTATCCGCTCAACAATCCCTGCCGACTCAAATTGAGGATTCTGGTTGTAAACCTCTTCAATTGATTCAAGAACTTCGCGAACTGCTTGTAAGTATTCCACCTCACCCGGGTGTTTAGCTTCAAGCTCAGCCATTAATTTATTCACATTCATTGCGCAAACTGTTTTAAGTTGTTAAACTCAATTCTCTTATTGCGAGGATTTTCCCCTCAAAAAAGTTTTTCAAAATTGATTTTTTAAAATGACATTTCAAAAGAAAAAAAAATTAAAAAATATGATATTAAACATTTTTTTAGTGTATCGCTTAAAATTTAAAACCAATCAGCCATTTTCAGGTTTTAATATAACACCTTGATTAGTTTTAGCATCAACCTGTATTACAAGTGGTTGTTCAAACCGTATGCATCTTATATATTTTGTTTCAAACCATGCAGGAATAGAGTTGAGGAACTGAATGTCGTATGTACCATCATGTAAGCATGGGTTAACGGTAAGGTAAGCTACCTGGAACGAGGTAAGGTTTTGAAAGAAATGGGTACCCTGACTGGGATCAACCCTAAAGTTCTCAAGGCCGGCCTCAACAATAACACGCGCCTGCGAAATTTGTGACCATTTGATTGGCACACCTAGCCAGGGGTCGCTACTACCCCAGCGACCAGGGCCAACCAGTACGTAGTTCCTCTGCATTTCGATAAACCTTTTATTGAGTTCATCGAGTTCAAGAGCAATTTCCTTGGTCAAGGCTGGGTTAAAGTTTTCTGGCTTAATGTACACAAAATCAAAAATATCCTTTGACTTTCCATGCCCCAATGCCGACTTTGAGTAGAGTATGGCCTTATTTAAGTCTATCTGGTTCCACTCAACCAGTTCAGTTTGATCGCTATCAACTATGGGTCGTATTTGCAAAAAGTTGAAAAGACGAGCCATCCCGCTTGAAGGATTTAGATTTGCAGCAAACTCAATCTCGATATGATTGTTCATTTCACGCTCGCCTATCTCGAGAATTTCCGAAAGTATTTTGGCCAGCGGAAAAGCATCGTGTTTGAGTATTGGTGCAAAGGTAACCAGTTTCAAACCCTCATCGTGATACCCATCGCGCAGTTTATTAGAGTGCATATCGTAGGTTGAAGTAACCAAGCGAAAATCGGGTATCGATGCTGCCTCTTTTATGTCAAGGTTTAAAAGGTTAAAGCTGTCGTCTACCTTAGGATCGAAACTGTACGGGTCAACGTTTAGCGCATAAAAATTCTTTTGGGTTTGGCGAAGCGCCATTTCAACTGACGAAAGCTGCAGTATCTTTTTAGGATATTTAGGGGAAAACCGAAGCGCAACCCCGCCATCCACAATGAACTTACCTAAACCAAATCCCAGACTAACAATACCATCCTGGGATTTTTCAGAGCCAATGGGGTAAAAATTGATACTACGAGCTACTCCCGACAGGGTGGGCAAATACATGTTGCCATACTGGTTCCCACAAATCTCTTGAATAATAACCCCCATCTTCTCCTCATCAATCACATTTTGGGTGGCATTCATGTATACCTTGCTGGCCTTATAGAAAACAGAGGCATACACTGCCTTAACCGCTTTGGCTAAGTGTTGGAGCATTTGGTCGGGGTTATCGGAATGAGGAACCATGTAGGTTGAGTAAATTCCAGCAAATGGCTGATAATGGGAATCCTCAAGTTTACTTGAAGATCGAACTGCAAGAGGTCTTTGAAATACTGAAAGGACTTTCCGAAGGTCGATTTCAATGCGCTCAGGGAGCTTGGCTTTCAAAAAAGTTTCGAGGATAAACTCATCGTCCACATCCTGAAGGGTAATGGAGTAAAGGTTGTTGGATTCCATGAACTCGTCAAAAACATCAGTGCTTAGCACAACGGTTCTTGGAATGGTAATTATAGTATTATCAAACTTATTAAAGAGTTTATACTTGCGGATAATTTGATTTACAAAAGCTAAACCTCGCGCCTTACCACCTATTGATCCATCGCCAATGCGGGAAAAAAATTTATACTCGTCAAAAGTTTCCCTGTCGTACTTGGCAATTATGCTTCGGCCTTTACTTAACCTATAAGCCGAAATGGCATAGAAAATAAAGTTACGGGCATCATCGATGCTTCTAAAATCCTTGAGCCGCATGGGCTTGAAGAGCTGTGCTATTGAGAATATAGCCCTGGCATTCAGCCATTTGGAAATATCGTTCCTGCTGGAATGGTAAACCAACGACCTGTCCGGAATAGTAAGGATTAGCTTTTGAAGCTGACTCAAATCCGAAGCGCGCGCAATTTCGTTAAGTGTATTGGGATCGCGAAAAACAAAGTCGCCAAATCCAAAATTGTTAAGAATATAATCCCTAAGCTCAAGGCTGATGGTTTTAGAGTACTTATGCAAAAATCCTACACCGAGCTCATCGGTATATACCTTGTTTGAAAGTTCGGATGACTGAAGCAGGAAAGGGATATTAGGATCTTCGGACTTAATCTGCTTACAAAGTTGAAGCCCGGCCTTTGCTACATGATCGCGCTTATTGTTTACCTTATAGCTAATATCGGATATTACCCCAAGAATGTTATTCTTATATTTAGTGTATAGCTCTATTGCTTCGTCGTAGGTTGTAGCCATCAGGATTTTTGGTCTTCCACGCATGCGAAGCATTCGGTGGTGCTCATTTAACGCCTCAGTCATAAACATGCGGGCTTGCCTAAAGATTATCTTGTAAAGGTTTGGCAGAAACGAGGAGTAATACCTTACCGAATCTTCAACCAAAATAATTGCCTGAACACCTATTTCAAGAATGTCGTGCTCGGCATTCATCTTGTCCTCAATAAGCTTAATGATTGCCAAAAGCAGATCGGCATTGCCTAGCCAGAAAAAAACATAATCAATAGCACTTAAGTCCTCGTCTTGTAAGCGCAATGAAACCTCGCGCGAGAAAGGTGTAAGAACAACAATAGGAATTGTGGGATGGCGTTGCTTTAACATTTTGGCCAGGTTAAAGGTATCCATCTCGCCCACATTAAGCATCGATATAATAAGGTTGATATGCTCTTCCTGCAAAATTTTTACCACTTCGCGAATATTATGCGCTTGAAGGAAAACCGGTGGATATCTGAGGTTTAACGACACATACTCGTTAAAAATCTGCTCATCTATTCTCCCATCCTCCTCCAACAAAAAAGCATCGTAACTGCTGCAGATAAGCAACACCTTATAGATACGCTTCTGCATCAGCTTATCGAACGAAGTGTCGTAAATATCGAGTTGGTAGGAATTGAGATATGCCTGTTCGCCTAACAAATTCAGCATAGAAAAAATTTTTGGCAATTTACTAAAAAAGTATCCAAAAGTTTGTTCAGGAGTTTAGGCTTTAGAATTACATTTGTAAAAAAATGAGCTATGCGATATCTTACTGGATTAACACTGGTAGTGCTTCTTTTTGTAAGATGCACACCCAAAAAAGAATACATAAAAATTAATGGCTTTACTCAAGGAACCACCTACAGCATAACCTATTACGATTCCCTTAACCGCGATTTTTCCATACAAATCGATTCAATACTTGGGAGAATTGACCATTCAATGTCATTTTACAACAACAGTTCCTTAATAAGCCGAATTAACAGCAATATTTCCGATAGCGTAGATTATTTGCTAAAGGAAGTTATTGTAAGCTCATTCGATATCTATGACCGAACCGAAGGTGCTTTTGACATTACAGTAGGACCAGTTTTAAATGCAATTGGTTTTGGCAAGGACAACATACAAGGAATTGACTCAGCGAAGGTTAAACAGCTACTCTCGTTAATTGGAATGAACAAAATACACTTGGAGGATCACACCCTTAAAAAGGATGATAGTAGAATTCAGATTGATGTTAATGCCATAGCAAAGGGTTATACAGTAGATGTAATTGGGATGTACTTGGAAAGTAAAGGCATTAGGCACTACCTGGTTGAAGTGGGCGGTGAGATTACAGCACTCGGGAAGAATTCGAAGGGAACCGATTGGGTTGTGGGTATCGATAAGCCAGTGGAATCAGCTTTGCCGGGGGAGAACATTCAAGCAAAAATATCTTTTAGCGGTGGGTATGGCTTGGCTACATCGGGCAATTACCGTAAGTTTATTGAGGTAAACGGACAAAAGTATGCGCACACCATCAATCCCAGAACAGGATTTCCTGAGCTTAACAGCCTGTTGAGCGCAACTGTGGTTGCACCTACTGCCGCTGAAGCCGATGCATTGGCAACCGCATTCATGGTTAATGGACTTGATTGGAGTAAAAACTTTGTGGCAAATAGTAACGATATTGATGCCTACCTTGTTTACTCCGATTCATTAGGAAACTATCAGGTTTGGATGAACGAGGGTATGAAAAAGAGGATTATTCCCTAACTAAATACCCTTGGCAACAACGTTCGTACTGCAATTCGATCCACCACCACAGCCACAGGAATAACCAATGTCGGAATCATTACAACCAGGTTTCCGTCGTTTGAAAATTGTCTTAATCGACAAGCCAAGTATTACAATACCCAAAAGAAATGCTACTACACCAATTAGTTTAAGTAATGCCATAATATATGTTATTTAGTTTAGTTAACAACCTCGCGGGCATGTTCATAACAGGTTGCACAATCGGTGTTTTTACCGTTTTTCCCCCAACATTTAATTTCCTCGTGACGAGGGCACGATACACCACGCTTTCGCAATTCCTTGTTATGCCCAGCGGAAGTTTCCGGGAACCTATGGCTCTTATGAAAAATTATTCTCACAGCCATACCCAACAAGGCTATTCCAAGAATTGCGGCTGCAACAAGAATCAGCTTTAGGGTTAACATTTGGGTAAAGTTTTTTGCAAAAGTAAACCTATTAGCCTGCTCGCGCAAAAAACTAACAGATAGAAACACCAAAAGTTTTACAAAAAAGTTTAAAAAATTAAAAGGCAAGCATTACGATTTGCGCACAAAACAATTGCTCAACTTTTTTGTTTACCTGATGAAACTCAACAGAATTGAACAATGAGCACAACCAAAGTTAAATTTACTACTAAAGAAGAGATACTAAACGACTATTACATTGCCCACCTCAGCCGCAATATCAGCCTTATGGGGCGCAAGGAGGTGTTAACCGGTAAGGCCAAATTCGGAATCTTTGGCGATGGCAAAGAGCTTGCTCAAATTGCGCTAGCAAAAACCTTTAAGGAAGGCGACTGGCGGTCGGGGTATTACCGCGACCAAACCTTTATGATGGCTGCCGAACTATTTACTGCTGAGGAGTTCTTTGCTCAGCTTTACGGGCAAACCGATATCGAACTTAATCCGGGAAACGCTGGCAGAACCTTTAACAACCACTTTGCCACACGCAGTTTGAATACCGACGGCACATGGAAAGATTTAACCAAGCAAAAGAATAGCACACCTGACATCTCCCCCACTGCTGGCCAAATGCCCCGACTGCTTGGGTTAGCCTGGGCATCTAAACTTTTCAAAAACAACAAGGAACTATGGGGTTTTGAGCAATTTAGCCGAAGGGGTAACGAGGTTGCCTTTGGAACTATTGGCGATGCCAGCACATCGGAAGGACATTTCTGGGAAACGCTCAATGCTGCTGCAGTTCTGCAAGTTCCAATGGTGGTTGCCGTTTGGGACGATGGTTACGGAATCTCCGTACCAAAAGATTACCAAACCGCCAAAGGAAATATCTCAGAACTCGTTAAGGGTTTTGAAAAGGGCGAAATCGATGTGAACGGAATATACATATACCGTGCTAAAGGATGGGACTACCCTGCCCTAGTGGAAACCTTTAGGGTGGGAGTAGAACGTTCCCGGAAAGAACAAGTTCCAGTGCTATTCCATATCACTGAGATAACCCAACCGCAAGGCCACTCCACATCGGGTTCGCATGAACGTTACAAATCACCTGAGCGTTTGCAATGGGAAAAAGATTTCGACTGCAATACCCGTTTTCGCAACTGGATTATTTCCGAAGGGTACGCTACCGAGGCTGAATTAAACGAAATAGAAACCAACGCACAAACCGATGCCAAAACTGCACGCGATAAAGCTTGGGCCGATTATACCAATCCCATAAAAAAGGAACGCGACGAACTAATCAAAATAATTGACAATCGTTCCTGTTTTTGTAAACGTGAGCACACCGACAAGGTTGGTGAAATTACTGAGCAACTCAAAGCAATACCAAACCCAATTCGTAAAGATAACATTAGCGCAGCTAAGCGGATACTAAGGCACGTTTGCTCCGATTGTAGTATTCGTGAAAAGCTTCAAGCCGATTTAACGACTTGGATTGAACGCAATATGAAAGATGGCTACGATAGGTACAGTTCACACCTTTACTGTGAAACCGAAAGAGCAGCGTGGAAGGTAAAGGGTGTTCTACCTGTTTTCAAAGATGATTCGCCAATGGTTGCTGGCCGTGAGATACTTCGCGACAACTGGGATGCTCAATTCCAGAAAAATCCCCTACTAGTCATTTTTGGTGAAGATGTTGGAGGGATTGGCGGTGTAAACCAGACGTACGAAAGATTACAAAAGAAATATGGCGAAATACGCATAAGCGACACGGGCATAAGAGAAAATACCATACTAGGACAGGGCATTGGATTAGCCCTCAGGGGAATGCGACCCGTTGCCGAAATCCAGTACTTCGACTATCTGCTATATTCCCTCCAAACCATGAGCGACGACCTGGCCACAATTCGATGGAGAACAAAGAGCGGCCAAATGGCACCTCTTATTATCACAACCCGCGGGCACAGGCTCGAGGGTGTTTGGCATGCCGGCTCCCCATTGAGCATGGTAATCAACTCCATAAGAGGTGTTTACGTTTGCGTCCCCCGGAATATGACACAGGCTGCAGGGTTTTACAATACGCTACTTGAAGCTGACGATCCAGCGTTGGTAATTGAACCCTTAAATGGTTACCGCTTAAAGGAAAAACGACCCGAAAACATTGGCGAGTACAAAATTCCACTGGGCGTTCCCGAAATACTTCGCGAAGGTTCCGATGTTACCCTTGTTACTTATGGCAGTTGCGTTCGCATTGCGCAGGAAGCGGTAGAACAGCTTTGGAAGTTTGGCATTTCAGTTGAACTTATTGATGCGCAAACCCTTTTGCCATTCGATTTACCCAACCTAATCCTCGATTCCATAAAGAAAACAAACCGAGTTGTGTTCTTTGACGAGGATGTTCCGGGCGGTGCAACTGCATACATGATGCAAAAGGTTATGGAAGAACGGGCAGGCTATCAATACCTCGACTCTCCCCCAAAAACAATTACCGCTCGCGAGCATCGTCCGGCTTACACCTCCGATGGCGATTACTTCTCGAACCCAAATGCCGAGGATGTTTTTGATGGCATTTACGAATTAATACACGAGGTTAACCCCAAACGTTACCCTAAACTATTCTAAAATAAAAAGCCCAGTTTCCCGGGCTTTTAACTATTTATTCCTGCTCAAATTTCAGTTCCTTTTCTTCACCGTCTACATCTTCCTCCATTTCAATAGCCTTCATTTCCTCAGGAGAGTATCGTCTTATCTTAAACCCGATTGCAGCAATAAACACACTCATAAAGGGGCTAATAATATTGAAAAACGCGTAGGGGGCGTAACTAAAAGTGGGAACACCAAGCACTGCCGCCTGAGTGGCTCCACATGTATTCCAAGGTATTAGTACAGACGTAACCGTTCCGGAATCCTCCAATGTTCTGCTTAGTAGCTCTGGTTTATATCCCCTTTTTCGAAAGGTTTTGGCAAACATCCGTCCGGGTACTACAATGGATATGTATTGATCCGATGCTGTTACATTAAAGAATAAGCAACTGGCAACAACTGAGGCCACGAGACTTGCGGTTGATTTGGCAAACTTTATTATTGCTTCAGTAATTTTAGCCAGCAAACCAGCCGATTCCATTACCCCTCCAAAAATCATGGCGGTCATTATGAGCCATATGGTATTCATCATGCCAGCCATACCGCGCGTTGTAAGTAGTTCGTTCATTTGCACATCACCAGAATCGATTGTTACTTTTCCAAACATGCTTTTCATTACGGCTATATAGCTAGCCTCCAGGTAGTTATCTGTAACACCTGATACCTGCTCTACGATATGAGGTTGAAAGATTAATGCAAAAACACCGCCAAGTAATACACCAAGCATAATCGAAGGTAATGGTGGCGTTTTCCGGACAATTACCGCAATTAAAAAGATGGGCACTAGTAAAAGCCATGGTGTTACGTTGAAGGTAGAGGTCAGAGTGTTCATAGTGGCTTGAACATCAACAATGCCTTGTGGCTCAAACCTGAGTCCAATAACCAAGAATATCAGCAGGGTGATTATTAGCGATGGAATGGTTGTAATCATCATGTACTTGATGTGAGTAAACAAGTCGGTTCCAGCCATAGCTGGTGCAAGGTTAGTGGTATCACTCAAAGGCGACATTTTGTCGCCAAAATAGGCTCCCGACACTATAGCGCCAGCAATTATGGCATGATTAAAGCCTAGCGCATCGCCAATACCCAACAGGGCCACTCCCATGGTTGCAACTGTTGACCACGAACTTCCTGTTGCAAGCGAAACCAATGCAGCAATTAAAACCGTAGCAAAAAGAAATATTTTGGGGTGTAAAATTTTTAAGCCGTAATAAATAAGCGTTGGTACCACACCGCTAATCATCCAAGTTCCAGCTAAGGCACCAATCAACATCAAAATTAAGATTGATGGCATGGCCGAGCCAATGGTCTTAACAATTATTTGCCTGATGTAACTCCACTTATAGCCCAAGCGAATAGCAATGGCTGAGCCTATGGTTGAAGCAAGTAGCAGTGCTATCTGGTTGGCTCCCGAAAGCGTTTCATCGCCAAAATAGATCACATTTAATGTGAGAAAAAGAATTAGAAATGCAATGGGAATAATGCCATGAGTAAGTTTGGGTTGTTTTATCATACGGGTAAAAAAATTTTTTGAAAATAACAATTATCCCGGAATTAACTCAATGATTTATGGCCATTAACACATGATGACATCAAAAGTGAAATCTAACATGAAATTAATCCTGAAAAAAATATCGAAAAGCAAAATTTGGCATATTTTTGGATAGTTGAAGAATGAAATAAAATCAGGAAGGAGGTGGTTATGGCAAAAGGAAAGGAACTTGATATCAACCTGTTTGACATCAAATTCAAAAAAATTCCGCCCAAAGCCGGCAGGATGCTAATAGCCCAACCATCCCTTAACGACTCTTTCTTTAAGCGGACGGTTATTTACCTGGTAGAACACGATGCAAAAGGCTGTATGGGTTTTATTGTCAACCGCAAACTAAACATCAGCCTTAGTGATATATTAGTCGATTTTCCAAATGTTGATGTGAACGTTTCGGTTGGTGGGCCGGTAAGCCCTGAGTCCATTAACTTCCTTCACACCTTCGGCGATTTAATCCCAAACACTTACCCTTTAAGTAACGGCATTTACATGAATGGCGATATCAATGCTCTAAAGGCACTAGCCATTGCAGGAAAGGTAAATGCTAAAAATCTTCGAATCTTCATTGGTTACTCCGGCTGGGGACCCAAACAGCTGGAAAACGAGATTAAGGAAAATTCGTGGGTTGTTGCCAATTTCTCGCCAATTGATATGATGAAGGGCGTTTACGATAGCTGGTATTTTGCCGTTCAGCAGTTAGGGGAGAAGTTCAAGGTTTGGACAATATATCCTGAAAATCCTTCGCTAAATTAATTCCTTAAAGGTTACCCTATTAAGTTCTGCACTGAGTTGCTTTGAAATTGTATTGAAGTAACGATTACCTCCAAGCCCTAACACCCAACGAATTCCGCTAATGGCATTGGTAAGAAACAGCTCATCGCAAGTGCTGAATATTTTGGTATTCAGCGCAACGTTGTCAAAAACCTTGTAGCCTAAACTGCGAGCAACATTGATAACTACTTGGCGCATAACGCCAGGGATACAGCCCTCCGTTAGAGCTGGTGTAAAAATCTCCCTTTTTTTTACAACAAACACATTCGATGAAATGCTCTCTGCAACTCGCCCATACTCGTTGAGAATTATGCACTCATCGAGCAAATTTCTTTTCCTGTAAAGTCCCGCTTTCACGTATAGTAACGCGTTGCAGCTTTTTACCATCGATAATGCATTTACCGCTTTTTTAATATCTGAGTATACATCAACTATTAAACCCTGTTGGTTGAAGGCGTAAAACTTGAAATCGAGGGGTTGGCTCTCCACAATAATTGACGCATCATTACTTTCGGGTGTGTAAAGCCCCTCCCCATTTCTAAAAACTGAAACCCTTACCCGAGTGCTGCCAAAATGACGATTCTTGTTTAATAATTTAGTGATAACCTCGCCCAGTTTGGCCAGCGACAATGAGTATGGTTTTTCTATTTCCAATAGCTGCAACCCCTTAGTTAATCTTTTATAATGCAAATCGAGGTAGCATGGGTCTGTTCCGTAGCAGTGAATTGTTTCAAACAGGCCATCACCAAACCGGAAAGCCCTATTCCCAATGTTTATTACAGGGCTATCGGCCCTGTGATACTCACCATCAAACCAGATGTAACTATTTTGCTTCATCATTACTCACAAAGATAGATAACCTTTTAGGTATTCGATTGCCATTTCAAAAAGCCGAGGTTGAACCCTTTGATAGGTTAGCTTGCTGGGTATGTGTGTAAAGGCTTTAACCTCACCTATCTCGCTCTCAGGGAGCGGTCCAATTTCTTTAATTTCAGCATAAAACATTCGCCCATGGCTTGTGGCTCCATCGAGCTGAACCGTATAGTCAAATAGCGGCTTTATGTGATAATTAATTGCTCCTGTTTCCTCAAATAGTTCCCTTATGGCAGCTTCGTCGGGTGCCTCGCCGGGTTCGATATGCCCACCCGGAAGTTCCCATGTATCGCGAGCTTTATTGCGCACCCAAAGCCATTTTCCGTTCATGTTGGTAACAATGGCTACCAATTGTAATTGCTGGGTATTGGTAGAGTTTTGGGTTATTACAATGTTTGCCTGAGTTTGCATATCATCTAACCTGCTCCCAGTTGCCTGAGAAAGAATAGAAAAAGCTTAGGATCGATAAGGATGGGGTAAATAAACCCAAAAACAGCACCCACAAAGTGTGCATCATGGTTAATGTTATCGCCTCCCTTACGGCTCATGTAGTTTGAGTATGCAAGGTAGGCAATGGCAAATACAATTCCGGGAATCGGAATAATAGCCATAAGGTAAAGCTTCTCAAGGGGGCTAAAGAAAATGCTGAAGAAAACTATAGCCGAGACAGCGCCAGATGCTCCCACACTTTGGTAGTAGGAATCGTTTTTATGCTTCTTCAGTGTAGTTAATGTTGAAATTATTGCTGCGCCCAGGTAGAGTATGATAAAATGCAATTGTGGTAGTCCAATGCTACCAATTGCATGCAACTGCTGGAAGATAGATTCCACATACCTGCCAAACGATAGCAGTACAATCATATTTACAAAAAGGTGTAAAAAATTGGCATGAACAAAAGCATGCGAAATCAACCTATACCACTCATCCCGCTTAAAAACGATGTAAGGGTTAAGCAGTAATCGCTGAAACAGGATGCTATTTCCAAATGCAGCAAATGAAATAATGGCGGTAATTGCAATTACTATATAAGTCATTTCCCAAAAACTATAAGGTAGATAAGCTCCCTCAGCAACTCGCCATGATCGGTTGAGCTGTTATTAACCCCTTTTGACCGCATATCGTACTCGCTGAGCCAATGGATAATACTTACGCAACGCGATGGGCTGTATCGCTTAGCCGCCCTTTCATACTCGGCAACAAAGAACTCATTAACACCCAGCATTTTTGCCACCGATGATTTTGACTTATCGGCTAAAAAATGATACTTAAGCACCTTGGTAAAGTACTGGTAAATAGCGGTAATGGTCAAAACAAAAGGGTTTGCATTGGGATTGCGGGCAAAATGATCGGCAATTCGCATGGCCCGGGCAAAATTCATCTCGCCAAGGGCTTTGGTGAGTTCAAAGCGGTTAAAATCGCGACTTATACCAATGTTCCGCTCAATATCGACAGCTTGGATCAGCTTGCTATCGGCAGGTAAAATGATTGCCAGCTTATCAAGCTCATGGGCAAGACGACTTAAATCATTTCCTACAAACTCGGTAAGCAGGTTTGCAGCAATGGGATCAATTTTTATTCCCTTATCCTTAAGGTAACCAACAATCCAATCGGGGATTTGGTAGTCGTAAAACTTTTTTGATTCAAAGTAAACCCCCTTTTGCTTTGCCTGCTTTACAACCCCTGAGAGCTTATCGGACGATTTTTTGCCATTGCTTGCAATTTTATGGCAAACAACCAGTATTGTTGAATTTAATGGAGTCTTCAGGTATATCTCCAAATCGGATAAATTGTGCACATTCTGCGCTTCCTTAACAATTACTACCTGGTAATTTGACATCATGGGGAACCGGCGTGCCGCATTGATTATATCGGCAGCCGAAATATCCCGACCGTAAACCACGGTCTGATTAAATGCCTTCTCGGAACTGCTGAGCACATTGTTCTCAATGTTCTCAGCAATTTTATCGATGAAGTATGACTCATCACCAGTCAGAAAGTAAATGGGTTTATATATTTTATTCTTCAACTCCTGAAGAATGTTTTGGAACGATTCAACTGTCTGACTCTGCTTGGCCATAGTTTGAATTTAAAAACGCAAGTGTTTAACCGATTCGCTATTATTAATCAATCGGGTAAGGGACTCGATTCCAATTTTAATTTGATCTTCAACAAAAAGCGAATTCACTTTTTGATCGCTTTCGGTAGTTTTAACCCCTTCGGAAATCATTGGCTGGTCAGTAACCAGCAGAAGTGCGCCTGAGGGAATTTCGTTATAGAAACCAACTGTAAAAATTGTAGCTGTTTCCATATCGATAGCCATAGCGCGAGTACGACGGAGGTATTCCTTGAAATTATCGTCGTACTCCCAAACCCTACGGTTTGTGGTAACTACAGTACCTGTCCAGTAATCGCGGTTGTGATTTCGGATAGTTGAAGAAACCACGCGTTGAAGAGTAAATGCCGGTAATGCTGGAACTTCAGGGGGCATATAATCGTTGGAGGTTCCCTCGTGCCGAATGGCTGCAATGGGAAGTATGAAATCGCCTACGTTATTCTTTTTTTTCAGACCGCCACATTTGCCAAGGAAAAGCACTGCTTTGGGTTTTACCGCGCTTAACAAATCCATGATGGTTGCAGCATTGGGACTTCCCATACCAAAATCTATCATGGTTATTCCATTTGCAGTGGCACAGGGCATATTGACATTAGGGTTTACTATGGGAACGTTGAAATAGCTTGCAAAAAATTCGAGGTATCCCCTAAAATTGGTCAAAAGGATATGGGACCCAAAATCTTCAAGTGCTTGCCCGGTATACCTTGGCAACCAGTTCTCTACAATTTCTTCTTTTGTCTTCATACCAACGCATTTAAAATTTTATCGACAAGTATATTTTGGCAAAGATACGGCTTAACGATCAATCTAAAAATAGTGTTTTTAAACATACTTAACAAAAGTGATGTGCTATTTTGGTGAAATTTTCTAATAAAGGCTAATGATTACCATCTTGTTTTGGCAGGCAAAAACGTTAGCAAAGCCTCGGGTGATTTAAAATTTTTTAATTTTGCTGCATGAGCACAGCTAATGGAAGTTCACTTAACTTTCCCACCTACCGTTTCCGGGTAAAACAGGAAAATGGTAACCGCTATATATTTGATGTAATCCGAAAAAAATTCATTGCACTTACCCCAGAAGAATGGGTTCGGCAGCATTTAATTAGCTACCTGATAACCAATTTAAACCTGCCAACAGGATTAATAGGTGTTGAGGTGGGTTTCTCATTCAATAGTATAAACCATAGAGCCGATGTAGTAGTCTATAACCGACGAGGTGCTCCAATTCTGCTTGCAGAATGTAAAGCGCCTGTCGTGGAAATTACCAACGAGGTTGTTGACCAAATATGTAGGTATAACTATGCGCTGAATGCTGAATATTTATTGATAACGAATGGATTAAAACATTTGACTTTGCAGTTTTCTAGTGCCAAAGGATGGATAACCCTTGATGGCTTCCCTGAACTAATGAATAAAATATAACTAGGATATGAGTAACCTTGAAAAGCATTTTGAGCAATTTCGGAAAAACATTGTAGGTATCGATACTACTTATAAAACCATTTATGGCGATCAGAAACTAATATATGCTGATTGGATTGCCAGTGGCAGGCTATACAGACCCATTGAGGAAAAAATGCTTCACCTTTTTGGCCCAATGGTTGCCAATACTCATACCGAGAGTAGCTTTACCGGAAAATTTATGACCGAGGCTTACCACTATGCCCTGAAAGAGATTAAACGTCATGTAAATGCTGGCCCGGATGATGTTATTGTCACCTCAGGATTTGGCATGACCTCATCAATCAATAAATTTCAAAGAATACTTGGCCTTAAGAACAAAAGCTTTGTATTCCAAAACCCCAAGGAAAGGCCGGTTGTTTTTGTTACACACATGGAGCATCACTCCAACCAAACATCGTGGTACGAAACCATTGCTGAGGTTGTGGTGGTTGAACCCGATAAGGATCTTTTGGTATTGCCACTAAAACTCCGTGAAACGCTGGAACGATATAATGATAGACCTATGAAAATAGGTTCATTTAGCGCCTGCAGCAACGTTACTGGAATTAAAACCCCTTACCATGATCTTGCCAAAATTATGCACGAAGCTGGCGGTTTATGCTTTGTGGATTTTGCAGCATCGGCTCCATACGTAAATATTAATATGCACCCTGCCGATCCCATGGAGCGTTTAGATGCCATTTTCTTTTCGCCCCATAAGTTTCTGGGTGGCCCTGGAGCCTCAGGCGTCCTCATTTTTAACTCAAACCTTTACAAGAACCGCGTACCCGACCAGCCTGGAGGCGGAACAGTTGACTGGACAAACCCTTGGGGTGAATACAAGTATGTCGATGATATTGAACGGCGCGAGAATGGCGGCACACCGGGTTTCTTACAGGCAATCCGGAGTGCATTAGCCGTAAAGCTAAAAGAACAAATGGGGGTTGAGAATATTGAAAAACGCGAAGAGGAGCTTGTGCACCTTGCCTTTGAAAGGTTGAAAAAGATTCAAGGACTTCACATTTTGGCCGATAATTGCATAAATCGCATTGGAGCAATCTCATTCTATATTGATAATTTACACTACAACCTAATTGTCACCCTACTGAGCGAGCGCTATGGCATACAAATGCGTGGAGGGTGCGTATGCGCAGGCACTTACGGACATTTTTTGCTAAATGTAGGCAAGGAGCAATCGCATCGGATTACTGATTTAATCAATAAAGGCGACTTATCGGAAAAACCCGGATGGGTTCGATGGTCGCTACATCCTACCACAACCAATGCCGAAGTAGAATATATTGCAAATGCTTTAGAGGAGATTGCCGCAAACGGGAAGGAATGGCAAAACGATTATACGTACTGCAAGCATACCAATGAGTTCTGCAATAAAAAACCTGAAGCAGCAATACTCTGGAAAAATGTAGAGGATCACTTTCAACTTTAACCAATAAGGCTGAACCTATCGCCAGATAAAACCTTTTAACTCATGGGCAGGCGAGGCTTTGGGTTTAACAGCTGAAGTAAAACCTCGTCCTCCCATCCCTTTAGGGTTTTCAACCAATCCTTTTTTACGCCAACCATCACAAAACCAAGGTTCTCAAACAGACGTAAACTAATAACGTTACTTGCCGACACGTTTGCGTAAAGCTGGTTTAGCTGAAGCACCTCAAAGGCATACCGGACAAGTACGTTTAAAGCTTTAGTGGCATAGCCTTTTCGCCGGTCTTCGTTTTTGGCAATCAAAACACCAACGCCTGCCCGTAAATGGTATGGATCAAAATCGAATAAATCAACCAAACCAACCGGAACATTCATAAGCGAATTCTGGTCCTTTGCCTCAATTATCAGCCGTAGCTGTTTGGATTCCCAAATGTCTAAATGCGATGTCTCAATATACTTTTTGAGTAGATACTTTGAGAAAGGGGTAAGCGTATTGCTAACCTTCCAGATTTCCATGTTGTTCTCCCAGCTGTAAAGCAAATCAACATCCTCTGGTTCAGGGGCACGGAGCTTTACAACGTTGTTTTCTAAAATATTACCCTCCATTACCTTTTCTCAAGTTTAACCAGAATTGCATTGGGGAAACCCATTGAGTTTACCTTTTCAAGCATCTCGGTAGCCTTGGCTTTCTCGTTAAAGGCCCCAAAATAGTAGCGGTATAACCCGTCGTTGCCTACCTCCTCGGTTACGTATAGACCCCGGAAAAAGTCAAGCGTTAAGGGTATCTCGCTGGTGGCAACAAGAATGGTAAAAACGCTTTGTTTTGTTATTAGATTTTTCTGAAAAGCAGCTACAAGGCGTTTAAGTTCAACCTCGTTAACCAGAACAGCCCTTGATGCACCCATATCAATAATGGTGTTGAGATGCTCAATGGCATCGGCCTTTGACTTGTACACATCCATACAAACCAAACGACGCGACCCAATAACAAACTCACGCAGGTTGATGTTGAACTTCCTTTCAATGGCTTTGATTAGATCAGGAGAAATAGAATCGTCGATAGGTGCAAGCACTATGGTATAGTTTTGGGATTGAGGCTTGAGGTGTTCTGGAACATCAACAAACTCAATTTTCAGGTTCTTGTTTGAGTTAAACACCCTTATGCTGGCGCGCCGGTTTAGCTTACGGCCATTGGGATTATCGGAACCATCGGGGTTGGTATTAGCGGCAAAGCTTACCAATGAGCCCATACCCCTTACCACAAATCGTTTTTCGTCAATTCCCTTATTAACCAGGTACTCAACTACGGCGTTTGCCCTACGGGCCGAAAGCATGAGATTGTACATGGGTGAGCCCTTGCTGTCAGTATGACCAATCACCTCGATATACAAGTCGGGATAATCAGTCATCAGCTTGTAAACCTTTTCAAGTTCAAACTGTGCATCGCGTTTCAGCTCGTAGCTGTCAAAGTCGAAAAGTACATAGTTGAACCGAATCACCTCCTCTTTGGTTATTGGCTTAGCATCAAGGTTGATATCTAAAAGATACTTTTCCTGGTTATAGGTGGCGGGTATGTGAAGTTGTAGTGGGTTCATTACGTAAAATTGGCTGGTAGCCTCAAGGGAGTATCTGCCAGGCTTAATTGCAACGCTGTAAGTTCCATCGCTTAAGGGTAAAGCCATGGAAATAAGGTTGTTTGCAGTGTCTTTAACTAAAATGGCGATACTGTCAGATTTAATATCTGCATTATCAGAGAGATTAACCTTGCCAAACAGTTCAATCTCACGTGAGATACTGGGGTAGATGTTTACCTTGTAAAGTTCATAAAACGTAGATTGATTTGAAATGGCCATTGGCATCACGCCAGATAGGGAATCGAGGGGGAAAAAGTAAAACTCATCGTCAGGAGTATTAAACGGGTAACCAAGGTTTATGGGCATGGACCAGGAATTCCCGTCAATCATACGGCTGCAAAAAATATCGAATCCGCCCATGCTGTTATGCCCCTGCGAGGCAAAGTAAAGCGTTCGTCCGTCGGGGCATACTATTGGCGACTCCTCATTGTAGGGGGTATTGATTTGCGGGCCAAGGTTTACCGGGGTGCTCCATTTGCCATTGGGCTGCAAGCTGGACATGTAAATATCGGTTCCGCCGTAACCGCCTTTCCGGTTCGAAACAAAATACATCTGTTTGCCGTCGGCCGATAGCGACGCAAAGGTTTCCCAATCCTTTGAGTTAATTGGGGCAGGCATTTTTTTTACGGGTTGCCACTTATCGCCTACCAGCGTTGAGTAGTATAGGTTGCCCGAAGTTACTTCATTGACAAAAAGAATCAAGTAATCGCCAGTGTAGTTAAGTGCGGTAGTATAAAGTTCGCCCTCAACCCTAAGATCAAGTGTAATATTCCTTGGCGAACTCCACTTGCCATCGATCCACCGGGAATAATATACTGCTGTATAGAATTTTTCCTTAACCGTGAATACCATGGTTTGCCTATCGCCCGATATTACGGGGTAATTGCAATTCTTATTCCTGTCGGGGAACAGGTCGATATGCTCGGTTTTCATTACAATAGGCCTCGAAATGAAATTGCGAGCTACCTCGCATGCCTTTATCTGCTGGTTAACATAATCGAGGTTGTAAACATCTTTCACATCAATATTGTCCTTAAATTTTTGAAAAGCCAGTAGGGCATTGTCAAATCTAAAATTTACCATGTATGCTTGCCCCAGGTAAAAATAGGTTTGAATGGGCGCAGCAGTCTCGCGGTAATACCCTTCACGGTATTTAGGATTTACATTCTTCGTTGCTTTCTCAAGGTATGGTATGGCATTTTCCTTTAGCCCAGGAATGTTTAGGTAACACATACCTATCTTGTAAAGGATATTGGAATTGGTAGAATCTTGCTGGTATAGGCTCTGGTATAGAGGGAGTGCTTCCTTGAAGTCTTGAAGAAAGAAGTAATACTCTGCATCGCTAAAGATTTGCTTAAAACTTTCCTGAGCCTTAACCTCGCTAACTGTTAAACTAAGAATTAATGGCAGTGCGATTAATGCCTTAATAAACTTTTGCTTTACCATACTTTGCAACCAATTGCATTAAACTTTTAAATCATCAAATAAGCAAATTTAGCATTTATTAACTAAATAAACTAATGTTCAATGTAATAATGAAAAAAATATTGAAAAAGGCTGCCTGATGCGGGGCAGCCTTAAAGCGTTAATGAATAATGAGAATCTATACTTCCCAGGTGTCGCCACTATTCAGTAAATCGTCAACCGATTTAATCTTAGCGGTTTTCATCACCTCCAGCACTTGGTCGCGTACGTTATCGTCGTAGGTGGAATCCTTCACATTGCGGATCACGCCTAAGGCAACAGGGAAATCGGGGTACTCCATATTAGCAAGCATCATGTGAATGCCAGGATTTGGGTTGTAAGCATCGTGTACCAGAATATCGTCCATGGTAAACCCACCCTGGCCAATAGTAACCACTTTCAAGCTTAGCCCGCTAAGGATCAGTCCCTTATCCCTATTTTTCCCGAATATCATCTTTTCGCCATGGCGTAGAACAATCACTCTATCGTCGCGATATTCACGGTCAGTTATGTAATTGTAAGCACCATCGTTAAAGATAACACAATTCTGAAGTATTACTACAACAGACGTTCCATCGTGCTTAGCTGCTTCTAACATCACCTCGGCAGTTAATTTGACGTCAACATCAAGCGAGCGGGCAAAAAATTTACCCTGAGCGCCAATAACCAATTCGCCTGGTCGGAAGGGGTGCTCAACGGTTCCAAATGGCGAAGTTTTAGTGATTGCACCTAGTGGTGAAGTTGGCGAGTACTGTCCCTTGGTTAAGCCGTAAATCTGGTTATTGAAAAGTAAAATATTGATATCGATGTTACGCCTAACGGCATGGATGAGGTGGTTACCACCAATTGCAAGGGCATCGCCATCGCCCGTAACCAGCCATACGCTCAGATTTGGGTTTGCCACCTTAACGCCGGTAGCAATTGCCGTTGCACGACCGTGTATGCCATGGAAACCAAAGGTATTAACGTAGTAGGGGAAACGACTTGAACAGCCAATGCCAGAAACAAATACGTAGCGTTCAAGGTTATACTTTAACTGCTTTGACACCTCAGGTAAGGCCTTTAGTACGGCATTCAGAATGGCATGGTTGCCACAACCCGGACACCAACGAACTTCCTGATCGCTCTTGAAATCCTGTGGGGTGTAATTCATGTATTGTTTTTCCATGGCTATTTGCCCTCCAAAATTTGGTTAAACTTTTCAACCAGTTCCACCACAGTGAATGGTAGACCCTGAACCTTGTTATACTGTAGGTAGTTGAATTGCTGGTAATTCATACGTAGGTGGTTTGCAAACTGCCCCATGTTTAACTCGCATACCACACGTTTCCTGAAACGGCTAAAAATATCGGCAACATTTTTAGGCATAGGGTTTATATAGTTGAAATGGCAAAGTGACACTTTTTTGCCCTTTGCGCGCATTTCCTGAACTGCATCGTACAAGTGGCCATAGGTACCGCCCCAGCCTATAACCAGTAGATCACCCTCCGCATCGCCTATTACTTGCTGCTCAGGAATGAACTCTTGAACACGCTGAACTTTAGCAGCACGGATATCGACCATTCGCTGGTGATTAATAGGATCGTGCGATACTGTACCTTTCAGGAAATCTTTTTCCAAGCCCCCTACCCTATGGGCAATACCTTTTTTACCTGGGAAAGCCCAACCGCGCGCTAAGCGTTTCTCGTCGCGGGCATAGGGCATATACCCTTCGGTTCCCTTAGGGACAATTGGAGGCTTTATGTCAGGATAATCTTTCATGCTTGGAATGCGCCATGGTTCAGAGCCGTTGGCAATGTAACCATCGGTTAAGAGTAGAACCGGGGTCATGTGTTCCATGGCTATTTTGCCTGCCATGAATGCAAAATCGAAGCAGTTGCTAGGGGTGCTGGCAGCTATAACCACCATGGGTGCTTCGCCATTACGTCCCCAAAGAGCTTGCATAAGGTCGGACTGTTCAGTTTTGGTAGGCAAACCGGTTGATGGACCTCCACGCTGTACGTCAACTATAACTAATGGTAACTCGGTCATCACGGCAAGACCTAAAGACTCAGATTTCAGAGAGAGCCCGGGACCTGAAGTTGTAGTTACCGCAAAGTTTCCGGCATAAGAAGCACCAATAGCTGTACAAATACCAGCTATTTCGTCCTCGGCTTGAAGGGTTTTAACACCCAAATCCTTTCGCTTGGCAAGTTCAATTAGGATGTCGGTAGCAGGAGTAATGGGATAGGAACCACAAAACAAAGGCAGCCCTGCCTTTTCGGCAGCAGCCATGAGTCCCCATGCTGTAGCAGTATTGCCATTGATGTTGCGGTATTTGCCTTTAGGTAGGGTTGATGCCTGCATCACCTTGTAGGTGCTGGCAATGGCTTGAATATTTGAGGCATAGTTATATCCATCGCGTAAAACTTTCTTGTTAGCCTCAATTACTTCGGGCTTTTTTGCAAATTTCTTTTCAAAAAATTTCTCAGTAAAATTTAATGGCCTACCGAATATGTGATAAACCACTCCCAAGGCAAACATGTTCTTACTACGGATGATGCTCTTATTGTCCAATCCGCTGTCCTTAAGGCTTTCCTTGGTAAGGCTTGTAATGGGAGCAAATATCACCTTGTAATCCTGCAGGTTTAACTCCGCTACTGCATCGAATGTTTTATAGCCGGCACGCTGGTAACCTTTTTCATTAAAATGATCCGCATCAACTATTATCATGCCTCCACGTTTAACCCACTTGGCATTGACTTTGAGTGCAGCTGGGTTCATGGCAACAAGCACATCGCAGTAATCGCCAGGGGTGTTTACTTTTTGGCTACCAAAGTGTACCTGAAATCCTGAAACACCCCCAATGGTGCCCTGTGGGGCACGTATTTCCGATGGGTAATCGGGGAAAGTGCTTACATCGTTTCCAAAAAGCGCCGATGCATCGGCAAACAGGGTTCCGGTAAGCTGCATGCCATCACCGGAATCACCTGAAAATCGAACAACAACCTCGTCCAGCTCTTGGACACTTTTTTGTTTATCCATAAAGATGTTGTTTTGTTTTTATAAAACACTCTAAAAGCAATTATGAAACTGATTTTCAGGGTGTTGTATTAATTAATAATTATTTATTTATGACACAAAATTAGGCTTTTTTATACACAGCAATCGTTTTAAAACATATTTTACGACATGTTTTTTTGGGTTTTTACCTTACCATAGCAAATGGGTATGGCTCACTTGGAGTACCCGGATATCATGGCGGCAATCCTATTGAAATGAGGGCCTTCCCAATAAATTTGTCCGCAACTGGAACATTGGAAAAAATCATTATAAATCTGAAAAGTTGTTCGGGGGACTTGATTTTCAACCACTGATTTTTCAACCTGTACTACCTCACCATTGCACAGGGAGCATCTTGAAAAAGGTTCAAGGTATGCGGCAAGATCAAAGTATTCGACTACTTCGGAAAGTTGAAGTTGCGGATTCGTATTCCTAAGAAAGTAGCCATAAAGGGCCTTACCATTACGAAGTATTCCTTTGTCGCGTGTGAGTATGACTCGGCCATCGGCCAGCGCTATATCAAGTATATTATTATCGGTGTACGATTTATCATAAAGAGTATCGAAGCCACAGAAACGCAGATATGCAGCCAGCCTGCCTAAGTGAACATCGAGCACAAACCGGGGAGGTACTTCAAAATTCGGACGCAAGGCAATACTCGAAATTGATATTGATGAAAACTTGGGGTAACACGAAATCAAACTACCCTCAGCAGGACGAAAAGAAAAGTTAACCGGCAAACCATCAACTAAAATGAGAAAAATCTCAACATGCGGAACGCCTAACGATTCAATCAAATCCTTTACCGCTGGCTTACCCCAAAAACCAACACGTTGCTCCTTTTGTTTTACACTCGAGGGCAAAAAATCGTTCAGATTACCGTAAAGCCTAATAGTTACAAATTTTTTGAACTCAACCGGCACGTTTACTGTTTAGCAAATTGTAAATTTGCAGTAAATTACAAAATGATATGGCAATAATCAAACCTTTAAGGGGATTTACTCCAAAAATTGGGAAAAACTGCTTTATAGCCGAAACCGCAGTTATTATTGGCGATGTTGAAATAGGCGATGATTGCAGCATTTGGTATGGCGCTGTTATACGCGGCGATGTAAACTCCATTCGCATAGGGAATAGGGTTAACATTCAGGACAATGCGGTACTCCATACCACCTACCAGAAAACCACCATAAATCTTGGCGATGATGTATCCGTTGGGCACGGAGTTATACTCCATGGTGCAGAGGTTGGCAAAGGTGCCCTGCTTGGAATGGGTTGCACGGTAATGGACAACGCCAAAATTGGCGAGGGCGCTATTGTTGCCGCCAATGCATTGGTTTTGGAAAACACCGTAGTTGAACCGGCAAGCATTTATGCTGGTGTACCTGCTCGTTTTGTGAAGAAAGTTGCCCCTGAGCTAAGCCGCGAAACCAATGAGCGTATTGCCCGGAATTACCTTTTTTACTCAGGCTGGTATAAAGACGATAACGCAAAGTGATAGGAAGGCATTATTTTTAAACCGATCTACCATTAAACAAAATCAAAATCAAGAAAACAAAATCTGGATTTTAACTATTGCGTTACTGACCACATCGTTGTCGGTTTCTATGGCTCAGGAAACCAAAATAAACTGGATTGAGATTGATAAGGCTTTTGATGCAAACACTAAAACGCCCCGAAAAATATTCATCGATGTTTACACCGATTGGTGTGGATGGTGTAAAAAGATGGATGAGAACACCTTTTCCAATCCGGTAATAGCCTCGTACCTTACCACAAAATTTCATGCTGTTAAGTTCAATGCTGAGGGCACAAAGGACATTACATATAAAGGTAAGGTTTACAAGAACAAAGGGCAAGGCCAACGAAACCCACATGAATTTGCTGTTGCCCTACTGCAAGGTCGATTACCATATCCTTCAATAGTTTTTATGAATGAGGATAACAACCTAATAACCTACCTTGCGGGGTACTTGATCCCCGAGCAGCTTGAGCCAAACATGGCTTACATCGAGAGCGATGCCTAAAAAACCCAAAAATGGGAAGATTTCAGAACCAAGTTTGTGAGTAAACTAAATGCAGCAAAGCCCTAACTAATTGTCCTTATAATCTACTGGGAGTTGGGCTAGCAATCCGTACTGGTAAACGCTCAATCGTTTTGAAGCAAGTTGTTGCTTGCCATCTAAAATTCGCATACTGGTTACTACAGGTATGCGGTAGTAGAATCTATCAAGTTTGGCTTTTACAGCAAAATCATCAATTCCACCTTTGACCGCATCAAAATTTTCAGGATATTCAGGTTGATCAAGTTCAATAAGAATAGGCCTACCGGAAAGGTCGGTAGGGGTTAGTAAACCTTTACTCTCCGAAAAACGGAAAAGAATTGCACTTTCGCCTTCGGCGTTTGAGGGTACATAGCTTAAGATTTGGGAAAATTCATGCGTAAACTTTATTCCGATGAACAGGGCAAGGTACTCATCCTCCAAGCGTTGAAGTTCTTTTAGTATCACCTGCAAAGCGTCGCCTGCAAATGGGTGATCGACGTCAGGGGTAAGAAAATCGAGCCGTTTCTTCCGAATGCTGAAAATAAAATCGGCAGCCTCCTTGGCCTTTTCCTCAAGGTTGCGTTCAACAGTCATCGAGCGCTGAATGGGAACTCTAACATAAACACTATCGCGAAGGGTCCGGCCGTAAAAGGTAGCAGTTTCTTCTGCGACAAATGGATTAGGTGACAGATCCTTAAAAATGACCTTATCAGTTTTCAAATCGTGGCTAAGGGTTATTGTTTTGGAATCGACGGCTTGGTTTACGGGCAAAATTAGTCCAGTAGCTGATAATCTCAGGTAATTGCCATAACCTTTTCCCGAGGGGTAAACGGCAAAAATTGCATAAGGATCGGTTTCGGAATGAGTTTCAATATCAATTTTTGAAATGAAATACTCAACCTTTTTGGTATTACTTACCCCCTCGATACCTAAAAACTTCTTGGCAAACTCGGCGTATGGACCAGGTATATACTCGCATTGAGAGCAAACAACCTTTACGTTAACCACTGTTCGGGGTAACGTGTAGTAAACTGCAATTTTTTTATCGTCAATGGTTTTGCCAATCTGTTCAACCTGAATGGTTTTACTATTACAGCCCAAGAATACAAGGGAAACAACTACTAAAAAAAAATTTTTATTCATCATTTTCAGTTATGTGTTGGAATGTCTTACAAATATAGTTTACAATGTCGGTAGCGCATAGGCTAATTTGTCCAAATTCTTCGGCGGCCAAGTCGCCAGCAAGGCCATGAACATAAACACCAGTAATGGTAGCATCGGCTGGGGAAAGCCCACGGGCCAACAAACCCGTAATTATTCCGCTAAGCACATCGCCACTTCCTCCTGTTGCCATCCCCGGATTCCCCGTTGAGTTGAAATGAACATTGCCATCGGGCAATACTACTCTTGTGTAAGCGCCTTTTAGAACAATTATCACCCCGTATTTTTGTGCCATTTCTCTTGCACGTTCAAGCCTCTTCCAGCTACTTTGCGCTTTCCCAAAAAGTCGGTCGAACTCTCCGGGATGTGGAGTTAAAATCAACGTATTGGAAGTACTGTTAAGAATTTCAATATTCCTTGAAAGTAAGTTTAGCCCGTCGGCATCAATCACCATGGGCTTCCTGCATGTTTTAATGAGATTGATGAGCATTTGTTCGGTATCGCTGTTTTGAGCAATACCCGGGCCTACACAAACCGCGCCATATTTATCCAACGGGGGGAAATCGGTAAGGTGCGTTTCACCCTTATCAACACTGACCAAAGCCTCCGGAACGCTTACCTGAGCAATTGTATAGCCTACTTTTGGGATATGCATGGTTACCAAACCTGCCCCACACCTCACAGCAGCTTTAGCGCAAAGACAAGCAGCTCCCATCATCCCTTGGGCTCCTGCCAGTATAAGCGCATGACCAAATGTTCCCTTATGGGCAAAGGTTGAACTACTAAACAAATTGGTTTTTAAACTGCTTGCCGTTGTAAAGTAATAAGGTGTAGATGTGTTTTCAATGACCTTTGGGTGCAGCCCAATAGGAATTACTACCCAATGCTTGACGTATGACTCGTTCTCGGGCATAAAAAAGGCCAACTTGGAAAACTGCAAGCTAAGGCAATAATCGGCTTTTATAACTGGATTATGGTTTGGAACCGGATTGGCTTCGCCAAAAAGCCCTGATGGTATATCGATGGCAATAACCTTAGCCCCCGACGAATTGATATGCTCTATCAACTGGGCGGCAATGCCATCAATGGGCCGACTGAGCCCTGAACCGTAAAGGGCATCAACCACCAAATCATCGGTATGAATTTCAGGAAAATCGGATTGATGTTTGACTAAATATAATACTGGCGTTAATTCCTTTAGGCGATCAAGATTGGTTAAAAAATCGGTTGAGTAGGCATCGGCTTTTAGGTAGTAAATGTGCGTGTTAAAGCCCGAATTAATTAGCAAGCGAGCCAATGCAAGCCCATCGCCCCCGTTATTCCCGGTACCGCAAAATATTTTTATCCTGCAGTTTTTATGGTATTTGCTCCGAAACCAGTTGAAAAGGGCTGTAGCAGCCCGCTCCATCAAATCAATCGACTCAATGGGTTCATTCTCTATGGTATAAGCATCGATGCTTTTAATCTGGCTGGTATTGAATACTTTCATTGATTCAGGCTATACCGCTAAGTTACTAATTTTTCCCGATTGTTTATTCTGAATTCGCCAATTGAAAAAATCCCAATGACGAATCTCATTAAAGAATGTTTGCCGCTCCCCCTTTTTTTAAGCCGAGTTATTTCATGGAATTTAGATTTAACTTTTCACTTTTCTCTAACTTTTCTGACTTCCTTTAACTCCATTACATTCCACCTATTCCAATTCATTTCGATTCATTCCTCTAAAATGTAACTAACTCCCCATTCTTATCAGCCCGTTAGAATTGATAAATCTTGAAACTTCGGTTTATAAAATTTACAAATTAAAACCAATAAACGGTTATCGCTTTTAACGTTTAGGTAAAATAAGCTTAACAAAAACATTATACAACATAATTTGTATATTTGGAAATTAACCATTAAATACTACTTTTGTCAATTTTGAAAATTGATGATAAACCAAAACCATAAATTATATGTTGAAAAATCATCCTAAAGGACTACTGGTGGCGTTCTTCTCCAACATGGGAGAGCGCTTCGGTTTCTACACCATGATGGCTATTCTGGTGTTATTCTTGCAGGCCAAGTATGGCCTATCGGCCGAGGAAGCTGGCGGATACTACAGCTGGTTTTACTTTGCTATTTATGCGTTAGCCCTTATTGGCGGGTTAATAGCCGATGCAACCAACAGGTACAAAACAGTAATTCTGCTGGGAATAATCATTATGTTTGGTGGCTACGCAATGATTGCCATGCCTGGCATGAGCCTAACCATGACATTAATTGGACTTTTCATTATTGCTTTTGGGAATGGCTTATTCAAAGGCAACCTACAGGCTGTGGTTGGTCAAATGTACGATAACCCTGAATACTCAAAGGTTCGCGATACCGGTTTCATGATTTTTTACATGGGTATAAATGTTGGTGCGTTCTTTGCCCCCTTTGTGGCTACAGGTATCCGTAACTGGTTTCTTCGCACCCAAGGCTTTGAGCACGATGCCAGCCTACCCTCACTATGCCATGCATTCCTAAACGGTAAGGTAACCGATCCTGAATCGCTCGCTAAGTTCGAAAGTCTTGCCAGCAAGGTTTCGGGTGCCACAGTTGCCGGTGCTGAACAGCTCACCGATTTTGCCAATAAATACATTGATGCCTTCTCCCGCGGGTATAACTGGGCATTTGGTGTCGCTGCAATTGCTATGGTAATCTCGCTACTTGTATACGTAATTTTCAACAAAAAATTACCTAATAAGGAGAAAAAGGTTAGCACTGCACCTGCTGCAAGATCACTCTTTACCAAGAAAAATCTTTTGAACATTATAGTTCCTATTTCACTTGTTGCACTTACCGGTTTAGTTTTCGGGCTAACTGGTGGTGATGTTGCTCTTGGTTTAGCAATTGGTTTATTCTTTGGTTTTGTGGCCATGATGTTCATGATGTCAACCAAGGAAGAACTTCCAAAGGTTACATCGCTTTTACTCGTATTTGTGGTTGTAATCTTTTTCTGGATGTCGTTTCACCAGAACGGTTTAACCCTAACCCTATTTGCCCGCGACTACACGGTTAAAGAGGTAGGCCCATTTACTAATATTTTTTTTGATATTTGGTCGATGCTATCGTTCATTGGAACTATTGCCGGATTGGTGTTAATGTTTGCCAGTAAGCAGATTCGTGAGAAAGTAATAGGGCTAATTATGTTTCTCGTTCTTGGTTATCTAACCTATTACCAGGCTACCAAATTTGGGTCTACTAACCCAATTGCCCCTGAGGTTTTCCAATCGTTTAACCCATTATTCATTGTTGCACTTACATTCCCGGTAATGGGCGCTTTTGCCTGGATGAACAAGCGTAACATCGAGCCCTCAACCCCTAAGAAAATAGGTATAGGAATGATAATTGCTGCGATTGGCTTTGTGGTAGTTCTATTAGCTTCGCTAGACCTAATTGCTCCAAGAACCATTGAAGAACAAGGGCTAACCGAATGGGGCAGAGTTTCGCCTTACTGGCTAATTAGCAGCTACATGATACTTACCATTGCTGAACTATTCCTAAGCCCAATGGGATTATCGTTTGTATCGAAGGTTGCTCCTCAACGCTTCCAGGGTCTAATGCAGGGCGGATGGTTACTTGCTACTGCCATTGGGAACAAACTTCTATTTGTTGGTAGTTTCTTCTGGGAAAGAATTGGGCTTTGGCAACTTTGGACAATCTTTATTGTGAGCTGTTTACTATCGGCCGTTTTCATCTTCTCCATCATGCGTAGGCTGGAAGAAGCAACCAAGTAATACTAAACACATAAAACTTATAAGTGGGTGCTCATGGGGGCGCCCACTTTTTTTACTGCTAATTTTTCTACCTATGCTTTGGATTTGAGTGAAACTTAAGTTTTATTTTTTTGGCTACTGATCCATGCCTTAAACTTCCTCATCTTTCCCTTTCAAAAAAATAATTTCCTGAAAATGATGATTATTAAATAAATTGCGCTACCTTTGTGAGGAATTGAGAAACGCTTCAACACAGAATATTTTGCCGCATCTAGCCGATTCCCGACAAAACATCAGTTAAGCAAGGCCTCAATCAAAAAAAAACAATTTATTTATCAATCACAATCTAATTTTAGTTTATGAACATTTACGTGTCAGGTCTGAGTTACCGCATTAACGATGACGACCTAAGGCAACTTTTCGAAGAGTATGGCCAGATTAACTCGGCCAAAGTGATTACCGACAGGGAAACAGGGCGTTCGAGAGGATTCGGCTTTGTTGAGATGGCCAATGACGAAGAGGCCCGCACCGCGATTGATGAACTTACTGGAGCAGAATACGACGGTAAGGTTATCAGCGTTTCAGAAGCAAAACCCAAAACCGACAGGCCCCGCAACGGCGGTGGGTTCAACCGTGATCGTCGCAGTGGAGGTGGTTACGGTGTGCGTCGTGGCGGTTACAGTCGCGATAGCCGCGGTGGCAGAAGGGATTATTAATATTCTTTCAAGTATACTGATAAAAAGGGCAGCCATTGGGCTGCCTTTTTTTTACTTTTCCATGCGTTTAACCTGGGTTGCAAAATAGCGCGTATTCCCACGCCAAGGAACCCTAATGTAGCGCTTTTTGAAGTGAATGTTAACCCGTTCACCAGTTAAAGAAACCCGTTCCAACTCCTTTACTATTTCATCGTTGCCACGCTCTACAGAAAAATCGAAAGTTTCAGCAATTGGGCTTGTACCCCGCAAAGCACCAAACGATTCAAGACTAAGCTTGGCCTCGTAGGTTTTGAATATCACACCTTTCTGGCTAATGCGAATTATTTTCCCTGCCATAACGCCTTCCTCATAAGTACCCCAGTAAAGGAATGCAGCTATAGCAACTAGTAATAGTGTAATGAAAAGAAGTATCCTACGAATGATTTTCATTTTTTCGCCAAATATAACTATTAATGAAATTCAAGAAGCGATTCATGTATGCCCTTATGAATTTCGTACCAGAAATCAAGTGCAGCACTGCGCTTGTCCTCCTCAAAATACTTTATCCATCTAGCGAGTTCAGGATTGCCTACACCATCAACCTCCTTCTTTTTCCTTAGGAAAGAGTAAACAAAATCGATATTCCTTTCGCTTTCCCAGAATGTTGAGGCATTTTGGCTATTAATTCGACTTGCCGTAAGTATAATGTTGCGATGTTATCGAAAACCAAACCAGCCCACCCATCGAATTGATGCAAAAACCAGGCCAGCAGGTTGATATACCTTTCACAATCAATCGGTTTGAACCGGGGAAAATTGATCCGGCCAAAAGCCCAACCCCAACATTTAAGCTGTTATACTTATGCGAAAGATGAATCCCTAAATCAACAGGTCCAAAAAAATCGCCCACATTGTAGCGATTTACCTTGTAAAAACCGCTTGCTGCATCTATCATCAGCACTTTTATGGTTGGATTTGATGTGCTCATTATAGTACGGTTAAGAATTTCAGTGCAAAAATACTAAGGTAAATATCATCTGTTAATAAAATAACAGATTTTAATACTGCCCATTACCCCATACAAGTTAAGATTTTGGGATAGAATTACTTAGTTTTTCAGATGTAACCTTAGACATTATGGAGATAATTTGATTAACACAACTGCTTTCCACAAGTCAACATTAATAGTCGTTTTGCTTGGATAATTGCCACAGTGAAAAGCGATTTACTAGAATAACTTCGCCTAAACATCTCTCGGTACTGCTTAGTTTGTCGAAGCATCCCTATGCTCATTTTCCTTTTGTCCTTGCCCGAGATCCTTCGCTACGCTTAGGATGACAAGAGATTTGTCCGTTGTTCGTAGATCATTGTTAGTAGGAATATTGCCATGCTGAGCGTTAGCAAAACATCTCATTTCTGCCCTCAATAGAGAGATCCTTCGTCGCACTCAGGGTGACACGTAGCTGTTCGTGAATCGTTGTTGGTAAATGTGTATTAACGCCGATCAAGTTTTAGGTTTGCAGACATTAGTTACTATGACTATTTTTGTGCTTTTAACATTAACCCATGATACTCAATTTCTTTTTCAAGCATAACGCGTACAAGCATGTATTTTTCGATTTGGACCGAACCCTCTGGGACTTTGAGCAGAACATGCGCGATGCGCTGGTTGATATCTACTTAAACCATAAACTGGATTCTGCCATCCCCAATCCCGATTCATTTATTGAGAGTTTTAACCGAAACAACCATTACCTGTGGGACAAGTACCTTAAAGGTGAGCTGACTAAGGAGGTTTTGCGGTACAAGCGATTTGAAATTACCCTGTTAGAATATGGCTTTGAGAGTAGAATCCTAGCCGAAACCATTGGCAATGAGTACTTAGCCATTATGCCCTTAAAAACAGCCTTAATACCGGGTACTCGGGAAACACTTGAATACCTGGCAGGCCGATACAAACTGCATGTCATATCAAACGGCTTTAAGGAAGTTCAGCTGCCCAAGCTGCAAAGAAGTAAAATAGACCATTACTTTGAATGGGTGGTAACATCGGAGCACTCGGGGTTTCACAAGCCCGATAAGCGGGCTTTTGGATATGCTCTATCAAAGGCAAAAGCCCGCAAAAGTGAGAGCATAATGGTTGGCGATGACCTGGAAATTGATATTATTGGGGCTAAAAAATTTGGCATGGATCAAATTTACTTCAACCCAAATAAAAACCCTCACCAAACCAAAGTGACCTTTGAGGTGAGGGAACTTAGTGAGATTACAAAAATCCTTTAGTTCTAAAACGGAATATTCGTATTGTCGATGCCTTTGCCGGGGTTAAATGTAAAGTCGTCGATGGGGTCGTTGTTCATTTTTGAGCTGAAAGTAACCGGAGCCGACGATGTATAGGCAGGAGTAATGGCATTGGGAGAGGGCCCCAAGTCGTCGAGGTCGGAGAATTTGGCCATTTCTTTCTGGAACCGAAGTCGAACATCGTCAACGGCACCGTTACGGTGCTTGGCAACTATTATTTCAGCAACGCCAAGGGTAGAATTACCGTTGTCGTCCACGTCAAAGCCATAGTACTCAGGGCGGTGGATAAAAATAACCACGTCGGCATCCTGCTCAATGGCACCAGACTCCCTGAGGTCAGAGAGTTGCGGACGCTTATTGCCACCGCGGGTTTCAACTGAACGGTTCAGCTGTGAAAGTGCTATAATAGGAATATCGAGCTCCTTGGCAATAGCTTTAAGCGAACGCGATATGGTACTTACCTCCTGCTCACGGTTACCCTTTGTATCGGCAGGGCCCGTCATCAGCTGAAGGTAGTCAATAATCACTATTCCTATATTGTGTTGTGCCTTAAGCCTACGACACTTAGCCCTAAGCTCAAAGATTGATAGTGCTGGAGTATCGTCAATGAAAATTTCTGCATCGGCCAGCTGCTTGGTTTTAACGGTTAGCTGAGTCCATTCGTCCTGCGATAGCTTTCCGTTGCGTATCTTTTCCGAGGGGATACCCGATTCAGCAATGATCAAGCGGTTAACCAGCTGAATGTTTGACATCTCTAGGGAGAAGAATGCCACGGGCACATCGTACTCCACGGCCATATTGCGTGCCATAGACAGAACAAATGCCGTTTTACCCATTGATGGACGAGCCGCCACAATAATTAAGTCCGATTTTTGCCAGCCCGAGGTCAATCTATCCAGATTGGTAAATCCTGTTGGAACTCCGCTAAGACCATCCTCGCGCTTGCCTGCCTCCTCAATCTGCTTGAAAGCCTTAACAACAATGTTACTAATGGGTTGAGTATCGCTTTTAATATTACCCTCAGCCACCTTAAAGAGTTCCATTTCGGAGTAATCGAGCAGCTCATCCACATCAACATCGTCCTCAAACGAGCGGCGTTCAATATTGGTGGCAACCCTTATAAGCTCACGCTGGATATACTTTTGCGCAATAATCTTTGAGTGATATTCAAGGTGTGCTGCAGACCCCACCTTTGAGCTAAGCTCAGTGATATACGCAGCCCCACCTACCTCGTTGAGCTTGGATTGTTTCCGCAACTCCTCAGTAACCGTGAAAATATCGATTGGTTCAAGCCTTGCCGATAAATCCTGAATGGCTTTAAAGATAATTTGATGGGGTTCCTTATAAAAACATTCGGGCTTAAGGATTTCGCTGGCAATAATTACACCATCCTTTTCGACCATTATAGCGCCAAGCACGACCTGCTCAATATCAACCGCTTGCGGGGGCACCTTCCCTAGCTCCGACACCATGGGTTTTAAAGGTGAATATGGCTTTTTCCCTGTACTTTTTCTCTCTCCGTCCATTTTTTATTTGTTTTAGCAAAGCAAAGGTAGAATATCATATCGCGAAACGGAAGTTGCACCCCCGAGTGTTTTTTCACATTCAAACATCGGTTACTAACAAGTTATTAACCGATGGAGCAAACCCACAAATTATCAACGCAATAGTAAAGAAACAGCAATTGGTAATGTATAATGGAGTTAAAAAGTCTGGATTAACCGTAACGTTTTTTAAGGATAAGCAACAGGAATGCGCCAATAAGCAGTATGGTATTTGTTACATAGATAAATGGATCGGAACGCAGCAGGCCATAGACTATCCAAAAGACTCCATTCAACAAACCAATAACTATTCCGAACCAGGCCAAATCGTGGGTTTTTTTGGTTTTCCATGAAATGTAAACCTGAGGGAAAAATAAACTTGCCGCAGTTATTGAACCGAGCAAGCCAAATACCTGAGCAACATCAATCATAGCTTAAAGGTTAAGCATTAAACCCCAAATGCTTTACAGTCCTAACTCAATTTACTATTAGCCACTCAAAGATAAGCATCAAATGGAAAGAAAAAACATTTTATATGAATAAGCAAACTTCAACGAATAAAATGCTACTATTTTTTTGTATTTGCTTTCCTTTTTCAATTGTTGATAATTTCTGTTCTTTAAGTAAAATTCCATGAACACTAAAACATAAATAATCCTTTGACCTACCAAGATAGTCTGATTGAAGACTAAGGTACTTTGCAACATCAGAATTTCCAATATCGTCTGGTTTTGCTAAATTTATCTCATTACGCTGGCTTTAAGCAACTCTAGAGCCATTTTGGCTTTTTCTTAGCAACTGTTAGGGATGTTTATTTTCGATTTTGTTGAAATTTACTCAGGATTTAGGGAAACTTTATTAGTCAAAAAACCTCCCCTGCTCTTTACCCCAAAAGCAGATATTAATTCTGCTTCTATCTTAAGAACTTGTTCTTCAATTAAATCATCTGCAATTATTGAGTAAATAACATCTTTGCCCTCATCCTTAATACTTTTAATTGTTGTGCATTTTTCAGAATCATCAACATTAAACTCATGCTCCCAAGCTCTAGCACTAGCTCCATTATAAATATAAAATGGTTTTGCTGGTTTTGTTATCGGATTCACAAGCGGATAAACATAAAAAAGGATTTCGAACCATTTTCATAAGTTTTTTATTCTTTTACTATATCGAAATTTATTATTTTTTACAAAGCCATCTAATATGAGCAAGATTCAAGTCACAAATGCAACTTTTGTCTTTGTTAATAATTGGTTTTTTACAAATATAGGACTTTTATAGCTATACCGCTTCCTTGGCCT
>Ga0209614_1000174_pt1 | contig 60129 bp, 74 predicted proteins | sample BlaSprsedimmetaG_FD_185484 | JGI IMG/M metagenome (GOLD analysis project Ga0209614, IMG submission 185484) | Hot spring sediment bacterial and archeal communities from California, USA to study Microbial Dark Matter (Phase II) - Blank Spring... ...
ACCGCATTCTGTTAAATTTCTCTCTGTATGCACGAACTCCAGATTGCTCAGAACATTATTATAATTGTGAATGAAGAACTTGTCCGCAGGCAGGTGCGCAAAAAGGTTCGGGAAATTGCGCTTGTCATCGGGCAGATGCGGGCAATTATCCCTGAAACTCTGCGATTCAGTTTTAACATTCAGAAAAAACGCCATACCCAGCTGGAGGAGTCGGAACTGCTCATCAGAGAAAACGATATTGTCGTAAAGTGCAACGATTGTCAGCATCAGTTTAAAATACAGGAACCGCAATTTTACTGTCAAAAATGTCATTCGGCAAATATCGAGATTCTCAGCGGGAATGAACTGTATGTTGATAGCATTGAATTAGCAGATTAGAAAGAGACAACCCAATGAAAATCCAAATCGTCCGAGATGTACTCGAAGCCAACGATCAGTTAGCCGATCAAATCCGCGAACTGTCTAAAACCCATCATGTTACTCTGATTAATATAATGAGTTCGCCGGGGTCGGGCAAAACCAGCCTGCTGGAGCAGGTGATTCCGGTTCTGCAGAGTTACGCTCTCCGCATCGGGGTGATTGAAGGTGATATAACCACAACAGCCGATGCGGAGCGGATTGCACGATTTGAGATTCCGGTTTCCCAGATTAATACCGAGCCTTTTGGTGGTGATTGCCACCTGGGTTCCGAGGTGATTATGCCGGCACTGCAGCAGTTTGACTTGAACGGGTTGGACCTGGTATTTATCGAAAATGTCGGCAATCTGGTCTGTCCGGCGGAATTTGATACGGGAGCCAATCACAATTTTGTCATTATCAGCATCACCGAAGGTGAAGATAAACCGCTCAAATATCCCTTGATGTTCCGCGTCTGCAATACCGCCATTATCAATAAAATTGATTTACAGCCGTATCTGGAGCTGGATGTCGGAATACTCGAGAAAAATATTCACCAGATTCATCCGGATAGCCGGATTCTGAAATGTTCGGCGAAATCCGGTGAGAATATAGATCAGGTGGTGGATCATATCCGTAAACTTGTGAATAAATAAAATCAACGAGCTGAAAAAAATGCGGATATTCCAGAAAAATTGTCTTATCTTACAATCCAGACCGATATTGAAAGGGAAAAGAGAATGGCACATAAAATTCTGATTATTGACGATGATATTGACCTTGTCGAAGTATTACGCATCGTCCTGGAAAACCACGGATATGTCGTTATTGATGCTCAGGATGGCGAACGGGGTTATAGTTTGATTGAGCGGGAAAAGCCCGATTTGGTGATTCTGGATGTAATGATGAGAACAGAGGATGAGGGGTTTGTCATCGCCGAAAAGATTCGATCCACGCCAAAAATTGCCGATATTCCGATTATTATGCTGACCGCCGTTGTTCAGCAAACTGGTTACCAATACAATAAAGACGATGAAACGCTGCCGGTGAATGAGTTTATCGAAAAGCCGGTCATGCCCAATACCTTACTTGCCTACATTGAGAAATATCTGGGAAAAAATACGTAAACCTATGACGGAGAAAATCAAAATCGGCGGTATTCTTGAGACTACAGGACTGACAATGGTCTCGATCCTGTCGGCTCCCAACCAACCGGGCGTTGCCGGAAAAGTATTGATGGTTCTGGGTAAAAATAATATTAACATTGAATTCATCACCGAAAGCGAGAATCTGGAGGGAACCGCCGATATTACCTTCTGTTTCAAATCCGCTGACCGGGCAAAGGTGCGGCAGTTACTGGCGGGAATGCGGGGGATTGTCCGGGCACGGGGCGATAAATGGTACGATAATATCGCAATCCTGGTGGTCTACGGTCCTCATTTCAGAGAGAAACCGACAATTTCCGGCAAGATGTGTGAGCAATTGGGTAAATATAATATCAACATAATAGGCATCTCAACCAGCATCTCGAGCATCAGTTGCATTGTTCGTGAAGAGGACTTAGACAGGGCGAAGGATGCCTTGCTGGAAGCCTTTGAACTTCCTGAATAAATCGTATGAATTCACCGAGTGAAAAAATAAAAACGTTAGAAGCTGAAATACGGTCGCTGAAATCCCGGATCAAGGAACTGGAAAAAGCCGAAATAAGGTTGATGAAAGCTGAGCATGAATTGATAAAAAATGAAAAGCGATTTCGCGAACTGGTTGACCTACTGCCTCAAACCGTTTATGAAATGGATCTGAAAGGCAATTTAACGTTTACCAATAAATACGGTCTGCAGAGCTTTGGTTATTCCAAGCAAGAACTCGACAAGGGGATTAATCTCTTTCAGCTGTTTGTTGCGTCGGAGCGGGAGCGGGTTCGGGAGAATATTCACTCTATTTTAAACGGCAATCCGAGTCGGGGCAATGAGTACATTTCGCAGCGTAAGGATGGGACGACCTTTCACTCTCTTTTTTATTCCAATGCCATTATTCAGAATGGCAAACCGGTTGGATTGCGTGGAGTCGTGATTGATATTGATGACCGCAAAAAAGCGGAAAGTGATTTAAAAGAATCCCGCGATCAGCTGCGGAATCTGGCGAGCCATCTTCAGACGGTTCGGGAAGAGGAGAGACTGATTATTGCCCGGGAGATTCACGATGAGCTGGGTCAGTCGCTGACGGCGCTGAAGATGGACCTGATCTGGATGCAAAAACGGCTCTCTCCCGAACAGGTTGAACAGGTGCAAAAGGTTCGGTCCATGTCCGCTCTGGTGGATACCACAATCCAGACCGTGCGACGAATTTCTACGGAACTGCGTCCCGGATTGATTGATGATTTGGGACTCCAGGCAGCGATGGAGTGGTACTGCGGGGAATTTCAAAACCGTACCGGCATCGAGTGTAAACTGGAACTGAATGAAGATGAATTTCAGCTGGAACAGGATCGGGTCATTGCCGTTTTCCGCATTTTTCAGGAAGCGCTGACGAATGTTGTCCGGCATGCCAACGCCACGAAAATATATATCGGTTTGCATCGAAATTCGAACCTGCTTTCCATGGAGATCAGGGATAATGGTATCGGCATTACCGAAGATCAGATTCATAGCCCGAAATCGCTGGGGTTGGTAGGTTTGCGGGAACGGGTCAATCCGTGGGGTGGAAAAGTCATCATCAGCGGTGTAAAAAATATGGGAACCACAGTCAAAGTTACACTGCCAATTCAGGACGGAGAGAAATGATTCGGGTACTGATTGCCGATGATCATGCCATCGTCCGGGACGGACTGAAACAGATATTCAAAGAGACGTCTGATATCGTTGTCGCCGGGGAAGCCGGCAGCGGACCGGAGGTAATCGAGAAAATAAAATTCGATAAATTTGATCTGGTAGTGCTGGATATTTCCATGCCTGGGCGCAGCGGACTGGATGTGTTGAAATATATCAAATTGCATAATCCGACGCTGCCAGTACTGGTGCTCAGCATGTATTCGGAAGATCAGTATGCGATCCGCGTCCTCAAAGCCGGTGCGTCGGGATATTTGACCAAGGAGTCGGCGGCGGATCAGTTGATTTCGGCGGTGCGGCGTATTTCAGAAGGGCGCAAATATGTCAGCCTCAATCTTGCCGAGAAACTCGCCGATTCGCTGGATGAAAACCATCGCAAAGTCGGACATGAGGCGCTTTCAGACCGTGAATTTCAGGTGCTACGCCTGATCGGATCAGGAATGACTGTCGGTGAAATTGCCGAGGAACTGTCGCTCAGCGTGAAAACCATTAGCACCAATCGTGCCCGCATTCTGGAGAAAATGGGGCTGAAAAACAACGCCGAATTGATCTGCTATGCGATTCGGCATAACCTGGTAAAAGAGCCGGGATAGAAAAAGGATTTACTCTATGGCTGAAAAAGACCCCGGAAAATCCGTTTTGCCGAATCCATTACTTAGTGAAGAGATCTTTGATTATATCAATGCTATTCTTGAATCAGGTGCGGAAAAAGACGAAAAAGAGATCAAACGCATCCTTGATTCAGTCATGAATCTTCCGATTGAAAAATTACGAAAAAGAGTGAATATGACGCCGCGCCTCGAGGCAAAACAACTGATGTACCGCGCTTACGAGGAATCAGAAGAAAAGGGGCGTAAATTGGCGCAGAAAGCGCTGGAAATCTATCCCGATTGCGTGGATGCTTATATCTACTACGGCGATAATAGTGAAGATGCCGAAGTGGCGGCTGCCTGGTATCAGAAAGCCGTAAAAGCCGGTGAGCGTGATGTCGGCGAGAAACATTTTAAAGAGAGTGTCGGTCATTTCTGGGGGATCAACGTTACGCGCCCCTATATGCGGGCTCGTGATAAATACGCCTATGCCTTGCTCAGTCTGGGTCGCGACGATGAAGCGATTGCCGAGTATCAGGATATGTTGAGACTGAATTCCAACGATAATCAGGGGATTCGCTTTGACCTTGCGCCGCTGCTGCTGCGGAAACATCGCTATAAAGAATATTATCAATTATTTATGCAATTCAAAAACGAGGTCTCTTTCGGCTGGCTGTATACCTATTTCCTCTATTCATTCAAAAAATATGGGGGCGTCCGGCGAACTCAGGAGATACTACTGGAAGCCATTTCCCAAAATCCATACATAATCGAAATCCTCTGTACCGATCGAGAATATCCGGACGAATTGAGTGAGTATTATTCTTTTGGCGATGAAGACGAAGCGGCTCATTATGTTGCATCAACTCTGGAGATGTGGATGGCGTTTCCCAAGGCGGTTCAATTTCTTTTTCATTTCTATAATCAGTATAAAGATTCGAATTAAGGGAAATAGCTTGGCATGCCGGACAGTCTAGTCCAACTTGCAGAAGAAAAAGAGACTCTGCTGGTTCCGCTTTACGGGAAAGCCCTCGAGAGTCGGAAAAAACGTCCTGTACTTTATGATAAAAAAGCTATGGAGATTGTAAATAGCGTTGACTACGATTTTGATTCTTTAAAAATTCCCGGCAAAACAAATACCCTGCTCTGTTTACGGGCGAAACTGATCGACAATTTTGCCCGTGATTTTATCAGAACCAATCCCAAAACAGTGGTTCTGCATCTGGGCTGTGGTCTGGATAGTCGCTATGACCGCCTGCACCGTCCCGCGGTGGATTGGTATGATCTGGATTTTCCGGAAGTGATCGAAATTCGAAAGCGATTTTTTGCAGAAAATGACTACTATCACCTGATTGCTACGTCAGTAACGGAATTTGACTGGATTGATTCCATTCCGGCGGGAAGCCCCGTCTCTCTGGTGATCGCCGAAGGACTTTTCATGTATCTTCAGGAAGCAGATTTAAAGCAGCTGCTGGAACAATTGCGTGTACGAGTCGGTCACTTCACCCTGATTTTTGATGCCTACAGCAAATACACCGCCAGGCAGGTCAGAAAACACCCCTCTCTGAAAAAAACCGGTGCGAAAATCTACTGGGGCATTGACGATCCGCAGGAAATGGCAGGATGGGTTCCGGGAATTCGCTTCATTACAGAAATTTACTTTACAAAGAATGAAGAACTGGTCAATCTGGGACCGGGGACCAGATTGAGCTATAAACTGGCACATCTCTTTCCCATTGCCCGCAAAGCCCAGCGGATCATGGTATATGAGGTGGATTAATCGATTCCGGAATGAGCGTCAGAAATTTTCTATTCCACGACCTGACCAGAGCTATTCCGGATTAAAAGCCGGGATTGGGTGATGGAGTTTGTTATCCACAGGATAAATCTCGCGGCAAATCATTCTATTTGATTACGCCACGGTTTTCTGATAAACTCATGAATAACCCCGAGTTTCCTGACTGTGGAGTTCCGCCAGAAATATTCCACTGGGTTACATCGCGAATAAACTTAAATCACATTATTCACATCCAGTAGTCCTGTAGGACAAACACCTACACAAGGATCTCCAAATATCTGACAAATTTTTCAGGATTCGTCTGATTGAATGCCGGAATTTGGATCGTTACATTTCAAATATATGGCTAATCCTAATCATCAAGAATTTTTATGAACGTCCTGCTTGTAGACGATTCGGAAATTCTGCGAAATCACCTGATGACCATTCTGGCGGAGATGGAGAACGTGACTATCGTCGGGGAGAGTATTGATACGGAATCGGCGATCCGGGATATAAAAAAGAAACGCCCCGATCTGATGATTCTGGATATTCGCATCCCCGGCGAAGGCGGTATTCATGTCTTAAAGACCGCCAAGGAGAAATATCCCGATATGCGGGTCATCATTTATACCGATTATCCCTATCCCCAGTACCAGACAAAATGCATAGAACTGGGTGCGGACTACTTCTTCGATAAATCCACAGAAACGGAAAAAATGATTGACAAAATTAGACAATTAGCTTGGGAGACAGGCGCAAGATGAAGAAAAGCGAGTGTGTGGGAGTCTAATAATGATCGTAAATGCACAAGATTTCATTACGTTTTTGAAAAAATGTCAAAAGGAATCAATCGGCGGATTTCAGCAGGTGATCGTGCCACGCCGATCGAGTAATCCGGAAGAAGAAAAGCAGTATCTGTTTGAAATAATCAGGGCAGATTCACAACCGGTCCTTGACGCTTTCCGCACGATTGATCCGCTTCGATCGCTATTTTATTTCTCAAGAGAAAATTTGATACCCGTTGATAAGACGAAAAAGCGTCTGATTGTTGGTGTCAAAGCCTGTGATATGGCGGCGCTCCAAATCCTAGACAGAGCGCTGATTAATGACGATTTTGTGGACCCCATGTACCAGAATTGGCGGGAGTTGACGACACTCATCAGTACCGATTGTACGGATATCAGTCCCAGCTGTCACTGCACACTGGTGGGCGGAAAACCCTACAACGATCAGCATTACGATCTGAATCTGTCAAAAATCGGTCAGACCTATCTGATCACCGTTGGTTCAAAAAAAGGGGAAGAGTTACTCAACTTGCTGAAAAAGGAGGTCACTTTAGCGCAACCTCAGGGCGATGATAAGGAAAAAGTAAAAAAGAGCCGAAGGGAGATCGAATTAAGACTGAACAAGCAGAACAGACCGTATGAACGACCAAATCAGTATGAAAATTTGCGGAAAGCGGACCTGGAAAACTGGATAGAGGATGCGAAGAATTGTGTCGGCTGCGGCGGCTGTACCAATATCTGTTCCACCTGCTATTGTATTATCGTCAATGATGAAACCACGGGCGCTGAATTTGTGAAAGTGCGGAGTCAGGATTCCTGTCAGCTGAACGGCTATGCCCGGGTCGCCGGAGGCGATACACCCCGTCCCAAAATGTACCAGCGATTTCGGAATCGCTATCTCTGCAAGTTTGATTACATGAAAAGCAATTTCGGTGCGATCGGCTGCACCGGCTGCGGACGTTGTACCGATGTCTGTGCGGGGGAAATTGAATTCAGAGCCGTAGTGCAAAAAAATCTGCAATTACCCAAAGGTCAGGAGTAAGCGATGGTGGCGACGAATCCCTATGAAGTGACATCCGCTGAAATTTTTGAAATTATTGACGAATCGCCCACGATTCGGACAATTCGCATCAAACCGGCGAAACCGATTCCTTTTAAAACGGGTCAATTTATTGAGTTGACGGTTCCCAATATCGGAGAAGGACCGTTTACGCCGTCGTCGTCTCACAGCATTGCCGACAAAATGGATGTAACGATCATGAAAACCGGGTTTGTTACCGAATATGTCCATAAGACCAAAGTCGGTGACCGGGTCGGTGTCCGCGGACCTTACGGTACATATTATCCCATTGATGAATGGAAAGGCAAAGATATATTGATCATGGGCGGCGGTGTCGGGATGGCGCCGACACGTTCACTGTTTCTCTCACTGCTGGATCGGATTGATAATTACAACAGCATCACCTTTTTAGCCGGTGCCCGTACCCCGAATGATATGATCTATAAACAACATATTGATGGATGGAGGAGAATAGATAAGGTGAACTTCCTGCGCTCGGTTGACCGTGTTCCCGACGGTGAAAAGTGGGACGAGGAAGTTTGCCTTATCACCAAACTACTCAATAAAATCAACATAGATCCACAGGGTAATCCTGTCGTCGTCTGTGGTCCGCCGATTATGATGAAGTTTGCCACCTTTGACCTGTTGAAATACGGCTACGAAGATTCGAATATATATCTCTCGATGGAAAAGAAAATGTATTGTGGTATCGGACATTGCCGGCACTGTGTGATTGGAAAGTACTATGCCTGCAAAGACGGCCCGGTGTTTACTTACGATATCATCAAAAACGAGGAGAATATCTGGGAATGAAACGTCTTTTTATTGATATTCCGGCGCTGATCGCTTCCAGCCAGGATCTGGTTAAGATCCAATGCGAGTATTTTTATCATCGTAAAAACGATGGTCAGTTCAATTTGCTGGAAATTGCCGAGTTTGCCGTGTACTGCCGGCAATGCAGCGATGCCTTTTGTGTGACCGCCTGTCCCAAAGAGGCGCTGGAACGCCAGGCAGACGGTCTAATCAAGCGCTTTAATATGCGCTGTGTCGGCTGCAAAAGCTGCGTTCTGGCGTGCCCCTTCGGGACGATTTTTCCCGAAGTGATCAATTACATTACGGCAAAATGTGATTTCTGTCTGAAACAGTTGGAAGCCGATCCCGGTTATCAGCCGGCTTGTTGCCGGACAGCACCGGCGGGGACGATCACTATGCAGCCGATTGACGCCGATGATCCTGAAAATGAAATCTATCTCTACGGCGATCATCTGGCGATCAAGAGTCATCACTGGCGGAAAAAGGAGGATAAGGTATGATTGGTATGATTCTCTTTCACCTTCTTGTATTTCCGGGGATGCTTTTTACGGCTATAGCAGGATTGCTGGTCGGCTGGCTGGACCGCAAAGTCAGCGCCTGGTTTCAATTCCGGGTCGGACCGCCGCTGTTGCAGAATTTCAATGATTTTTTCAAACTGCTCGGCAAAGAGACGATTATCGTCAAGGATGCGGTGAAATCGGTCTTTGTGCTTGCGCCACTGGCAGCGTTTGCCGTGTTGACACTGATTGCTACTATTATCGGGATGGCACTCTTCTATAATCTCGGTTTTGCCGGTGACATGTTTGTGGTGATGTACCTGACAATGACCTTTTCGGTGATGGTGATTCTGGGTGGTTCAGCAACGGGAAACGTCTATTCGAGTATCGGCGCGGGCAGGGAGATGAAACTGCTACTGGCGGATGAACTGGCATTCATACTCGTATTTTTAGTGCCGATTGTAAAATCCGGCTATCAGGTCCAGTTTGACCAGATTCTGAGTTATCAGCAAAATGCCGGTGCGATCATCGGGTCGCCGTCGGGAATTATTGCCTTTATTATCGGATTGCTCTGCATTCAGGCGAAAATGACCCTGGCGCCGTTTCACATTCCTGAAGCCGAAACGGAGATCGTGGAAGGTCCGTTTATGGAATATTCCGGTCCGCTGCTGGCTTTCTGGAAACTGGATCATTACATGATGTATGTGATCTTTCCATTCCTGCTGGTCGTGCTCTTTTTGGGCGGATTTAATCTAATGGGACTCGGATTTTTATGGTCACTGCTGAAGTATTTGGCGATCGTAGTGGTGATGATTATTATTAAAAATACAAATCCGCGGATTCGCATTGATACCACGCTGAACTTTTTCTGGAAATACGCCTCGCCGTTGGCTTTTATCGCTGTCATTTTAGCCGTATTGGGAGTTTAATATGGGATGGTATAATAAACGCTTGGCAAAATCGCTTTGGGTCTTTCACGCCAGTGGGTCACCCTGCAACAACTGTGATATTGAGATTCTCGATCTGCTGACGCCGCGATACGATCTGGAGCGGCTGGGAATCAAGCTGGTGGGTTCGATTCGGCATGCCGATGTGATGCTGGTGACCGGCATTTTTAACAAGAAAATCGCACCGCGAATCAAGAAGATATATGAGCAGGCGCCGAAACCGATATTTGTCGTAGCAATCGGCACCTGCGTGAGCTCGGGCTGCTGTTTTAAGGATAGTTATAACATTACGGAAAAGCGGGAAACAGTGATTCCCATTGATATGTATGTCCCGGGATGTCCGCCGAAACCCGAAGCGATGATCGAAGCGGTGGCAAAACTGGTAGGAGTATTAAATGGCTGAAGTTGAGCAGTTTATCAAAGATATGGGCGATAAAATTCACGCCAAGATTGAGAAAAAGCGGCGTTTCTATTTCAATGTCAGCAATGACAATCTGCCGGAAGTCGCCGATTATCTCTTTCATAAAATGGGCTGCCGTCTGTCTACGGCAACCGCAATGGAGATGTATCACGGAATTGAGATATTGTATCATTTTTCCAACGACAAAACGGGGCAGTATTTCTGTCCGCGGGTGGTGATCAAGGATAAGAAAAATCCGAAAGTGAATTCCATTACCTCGATCATCACCGGCGCAATCTGGATTGAGCGGGAGATGTTCGATTTGTGGGGCATCGAATTCATCGGGCATCCGCGCATGGAAGAATTGCTGACGCTGAACAATCCGGGTAATGTCAAACAGCCGCTGAGATTCAAGGAGGGCGCATGAAAGCAAACAAGATTCCAGTCGGTCCGTTCCATCCACTGCTTGAAGAGGCTGAGTATTTTGAATTGACGGTAGATGGCGAAACGGTGGTTGATATTGATATGGAAATCGGCTGGATGCATCGCGGTCATGAATACATTTCCGAAATGAAAACCTTCACGCAGTCCATTTTCCTGGTGGAACGAATCTGCGGTATCTGCTCGACTTCTCATCCGATTGCCTGTGTTCATGCGATTGAGGATATTGACAATATTGAGATTCCTCTCCGGGCGCGCTACATCCGCAGTCTTGTCGGGGAATTGGAACGGATTCACAGTCACCTGTTGTGGCTGGGGCTGGCGGGACATTTTATCGGGTACGACACCCTCTGGATGTGGGCGTGGAAATACCGGGAACCGGTTCTGGAGATGTTTGAGATTATTTCCGGAAACCGGAATCACTACGGCATGATGCGGGTCGGTGGTGTTGCTCAGGATGTAAATCCTGAGAAGCTGGTGGAACTGCATAAACATCTCGATATGATTGAGCGCAAGATGGTTATGATTGCCAAAGCCGCCAAGGATGATCCGGTTTTAAAATCCCGCCTGAAAGGGGTCGGTGTATTGACCAAAGAGGATGCGATCGCCTACTGTACTGTTGGACCAACCTCACGGGCATCGGGAGTGCCCGGTGATGTGCGTCTGGACGAACCCACCGATGCCTATGATCTGGTGGAATTTGAGCGAATTGTCCTGCCCAACGGTGATGTCTATGATAAATTGGTCGTACGCGTACTGGAAATTATAGAGTCAATTAAAATTTGCCGGCAATGTCTTGATAAATTAAAAACGGCAACCGGTCAGGTGCTGAACAATGTGAAGGAAATCTCTCCGGGGGAGGGAATCGGTCGCTATGAAGCACCACGTGGGGAGGTTTTTCACTACATTCGTTCCGACGGCACCAACCGACCGATACGGCACAAAGTCAGGGCGCCCAGCTATGTGAATATTCCTAGCTTCAAGGCATCCTGCAAGGGAATTCCCATTGCGGATGCCTTGATCACCCTGGCTTCGGTGGACCCCTGTTACTGCTGCACGGAACGGTCGCTGAAAGTGGTTGACAAAAACCGTGACCCGCATACCCTTGACCTGCTGGGTCTTTCCCGCACAAAAACCGAACGAATCCGGAGGACAATCCATGGCAATTAATCAATTGAGTTTACTCGTCCTCGTTCCGTTAATCATAGCGGTTTTAAATCTATTTTTACCTGTTATTTTACGGAAAATCCTGGCTGCCCTGGGACTTGTCTGGCTGCTTATTCTCAATTATCAGCTGTTTATAAATCCGGTTGCCGAAATAGTAATCCAGGGTGTGGCTGTTCTTGCGGTGGATAAATTGGCGCTGGTTATTCTCACATTCATTCAGATCCTGGCGGTTATTATCCTGGTTTTTTCCCTGAAGGGAGTGAGTCCAAAGATTCAGAAGCCCTATTATGTCTTGTATCCGTTGACGCTGGCTTTTTGTAATGGAGCGGTACTCAGCGTGCAGGCTCTGAGTCTACTTATTTTCTGGGGCTTGTCGGGCATTGCGCTTTATCTTTTTAATCTACTTGGCGATGAGAAGACGACCCCGGAGACAGCCAAAAAAACCTTCATTATTGTCGGTGGTAGCGATGTGTTCCTGATTCTGGGCTTGGTTTTGATCTGGTTTTTAATGCCGCATAACGGTGGAGCTTTGTGGAATTTGAAAATCGGATTGAGCGGTGAACTGGCGTACACCGCATTTTTTTCACTGCTGATTGCGGCATTTGCAAAGGGAGGCGGTTTTCCGTTGCACAGTTGGGTTCCGGATTACAGCAAGGATGCCCCAGTTGAGGCGGTCGCCTTTTTACCGGCGTCTCTCGATAAATTATTGGGCATATATCTTTTCGTTCGAATCGTGTGGTCTCTGTTTGCCCTGAATTTCGGGATTCATCTTTTCCTGATGACGATCGGCGCTTTGACGATTATCTTTGCCGTAATGATGGCGATGATCCAGCACAATGGTCGCAAACTGTTGGGGTTTCATGCCGTTAGCCAGGTGGGCTATATGATTCTCGGGATCGGCAGCGGCAGTATTATTGCCCTGATCGGGGGACTATTTCATCTGATAAATAATACGATTTATAAATCAAACCTTTTTCTGGCGCTCGGTTCCGTCGAGAAGAAGACCGGTACCAATGAGTTGGAGGAGCTAGGCGGTTTGGGCGGTAAAATGCCGCTGACGTTCGGATTTGCGCTGGTTGGTGCACTCGCCATATCGGGCATTCCGCCCTTCAACGGCTTTTTCTCCAAGTGGATGATCTATCAGGGAATCCTGGACCTGGCAAAAGGGGTTGCACCCGGTTACCAGGTCTGGTTGTTGGTCTGTCTGATCCTGGCGGTTTTCGGCAGTGCGCTGACATTAGCCAGCTTTATGAAATTTATTCATGCCATATTTCTCGGGCGGAGACCGGCAAAGTGGGATAATATTTCCCGGGCACCGCTGAATCAGTGGCTTGCCACCGGAATTTTAGCAGCACTATGTGTCATCTTCGGTTTGTGGGCAATACACCTTCCGATTACAAAATTAATTCTACCGGTGATCGGCGAATTCGGATTCAGCGTACCGCAAATGCTGGGTTATTACAATCCTATTCTGGTGGTTTTGCTGTTTGGCACAACATTGATTTTGGGACTGATTATCTACTGGGGCGTCCGCAAAGTGCGTTTGGATGCTATCTACCTCGGCGGCATGGATGCCCTGGAGCATTTCAGGGTTCTCGGCACGGAATTTTATAAAGAGATTCGTGATATGAAACCGCTGAAGGCTATTTATAACGGCGCCGAAAAGAAATATTTTGATATCTACGATATCAGCGGGAGATGTTCATTCGCAATTACCCGCTTATTCAGAGCCATTCATAATGGTCAGTTGCATCTGTACAATCTGTGGATTGTGCTGGGAATGTTGATACTGTTATGGGTAGTTTTATAAATGAATATTAACTCATTACTATATCCGGAGGATTAAATGCCTGTAGAAACGTGGTTGATCTTTGTACTTGGATTTATGATTATTGGATCAATCATCGCACTTGAACTGAAAGACCTGCTCTCGGCGGTTATTTCTATTGGAATTGTCGGGTTGGGTGTCTCCATCGCATTTCTATTATTGCAGGCGCTGGATCTGGCGATTGTCCAATTTCTGTTTGAGATTTTTGCGTTGATTATCCTGATCAGAGCGTTTAATGGGAAGGAATACCATATTCAGGAACCGTCAAAGTCGCATATGATTCAGTCGGTGGTCACAGTGGCGGTGCTGTTGCTGATTCTAATTCTGAGTATCAATATCTTCAGGGCTTTACCTGAATTTGGCAAGCCCATATTCTCGACGGCGAAGCACTATATCGAAAATGCTGCTCAGGAGACCGGCTCTGCCAATATCGTCACGGCGATTATTCTGGATTATCGCGCCTATGACACCTTGGGAGAAGTGACGGTGCTTTTTACGGCGATTCTGGGCGCCCTGGCGATTTTGCGGACCAGGAAATCCAACGGTGCAGCGGGAGGTGACAATGAAACAGCGTGATGGAATGACACTGATTGTTAAGACGGTCACCCGCATCAGTGTCTGGCTGATCCTGCTATATGGGATTTATATTATTTTACATGGGCATTTGAGTCCCGGCGGAGGCTTTGCGGGAGGGGTGATCATCGCTCTGGCATTATTAAATGTCATGCTTGCCTACGGTCGTCAGTTCATTGATCGCTGGGTCAATATTGGTTTCCTGCATGACCTGGAATCATCCAGTGCGGCACTGTTTCTGGCGATGGGGATTCTGGGAATGGCTGTCGGGGGCGGCTTTTTGGCGAATTTCATTAGTCAAGGAAAATTGTTCAGCCTGTTGAGTGCCGGTACGATTCCGCTCCTGAATATCATCATCAGCATCAAAGTCAGCATGGGGCTTTTTGTGGTCGTCTGGACGCTCTCGGTTTTTCATTTAGATAAAGGAGGTAAGGAAGAATGACGGTTTATGTCCTCTGTTTTATCCTGCTTCTGGTCGGTCTGTATGGTGCGCTGACCAAACGGGACCTGATTAAAATAATCCTCTCCCTCAGCATCATGGGATATGCGGTCAACCTGATGATTATCCTGTTCGCCTATCGCACCGATGGCAGTTTCGCCATTTTGGTAAAAGAGGGAAGTAATCCCAATATGGTTGATCCGCTGCCCCAGGCTTTAATTCTTACCTCTATCGTCATCGAACTGGGAATTACGGCGATGCTGGTGGCACTGGCGATCAGACTGTTTCAGCAATACAAGACATTCGATATTACTAAAATCAGGAGGTTGTCAGGATGATCCTCCCATTTATAATCATTATTCCGTTACTGGCTGCTTTTCTTATTACGCTGATTTCCGGTGAAAAAGACAACTGGGCGATTGTTTTATCAATTTTGGCGGTTCTGTCGCTGCTGATTTTAGCCCTGTTCAGTTTTTTCACTACCGGAGATGAGACCTTCATCTATGAAATGAGCGGCTGGAAAATTCCGCTGACGATCTGTCTTGTGCAGGATGCACTTTCCAGTTTTATGCTGGTGATTGTTAATCTGATTGCGTTGACGTCGTTGATGTTTTCTATCAGTTATATCCGGCAATATTCGAGCCCCTGGATGTATTATGCGCTTTTTATGTTGCTGATCACCGGTATGAACGGCGTCATCGCCACCGGTGATATATTTAACCTCTTTGTTTTCATGGAAATCGCGCTGTTCGCCGCCTATGCGCTGGTAGCGTTTGGTTCCAAAGCCGAAGAATATGAAGCTGCCTTCAAGTATGCGGTAATGGGCTCTATCTCGTCAACGCTGATTCTACTAGGTGTCGGCATACTGTATGCGAGTACCTCGACTCTGACAATGGCGAACATAGCGGCGGAATTACAAACGGTGAATTCACAGGTGACCTACTGGGTTGCCGCGATATTTCTGGCGGGATTCGGATTAAAATCGGCGATTATGCCTTTTCATGCCTGGCTGCCGGATGCCCATTCTTCGGCGCCAGCACCGATATCCTCAATGCTTTCGGGCGTTCTGATTAAAGCTCTGGGTGTCTATGCAATTATCCGCATATTCTATAATATTTTCGGCGCGCCGGCGGTTTTTCTGACCCTTTTCATGGTGCTTGGCAGCATATCCATCATCGTTGCGTCTTACCTCGCTCTGGGTCAGTGGGATTTGAAAAGACTGCTGGCATACAGCAGTATCAGCCAGATCGGTTTTATTCTGCTCGGGTTGGGAATCGGCACGAAGTTGGCAATCCTGGGAGCTGTGTTTCATATCCTGAATCATGCGATATTCAAGTCACTGCTGTTTTACAATGCCGGTGCGGTTGAACTTGCCCTGGGTACCCGCGATCTGCGCAAGATGGGCAATTTGAAGGGCGCTATGCCGGTCACCACGGGAACATCCATGATTGCCACCCTATCCGTTGCCGGTTTGCCACCATTCAACGGATTTTTCAGTAAATTGATCATCATAATCGCTGCCGTTCAGGCAAACCACATTGTTTATGCCATCATAGCGGTCATCGGCAGCCTGCTGACGCTGGCTTATTTTATAAAGGCGCAGCGCTACGGTTTTCACGGCGAAACGGAAATTAAGGAATTCAGACAGACGATCAGTTTGGGCATGAAATCAGCCATGATTATTCTCGCCGTCTTATGTATTGTCACCAGCCTTTTAATCATTCCCGGTATTCGGGAGCTCACTCTGGACCCCGTTGTGACGGTCATTATGAATAAAACCGGGTATATTCAGGCGGTGTTAGGGAGGTAGTATGAGAATAGAACAACGCAGTCGCTTATTCGTATTTATCTTTTCCTTTCTGGTATGGTGTGCCTTAACCAGCTTTACCGACCTTCAGGAGGTCATTACCGGTGTTGTCGTGGCGGCTCTGGTCAGCCTGGTAGCCGGCAAATTTCTGATTACTTCCGAAAAGAGTGAACATATCATCAGACGGCTTATCTCAGCTATAAAATATCTGTTTAAATTTCTCTGGGAAATGGCGAAAGCAAATCTGCATGTGGCGTACATTGTCATTCATCCCGGTCTGCCGATTAAACCCGGAATTGTAAAAATTAAAACTAAACTGACAAAAGATTCGGCGATTACGGTTCTGACAAATTCGATTACACTGACGCCCGGAACGCTGACCGTTGATCTTAATCCGGAAACGCAGGAACTCTATATCCACTGGATTGAGGTTCTGTCCACGAATGTGGAGAAAAATACAAAAACCATTGGCGGAAAATTTGAGCCACTACTCACGGAGGTCTTCGAATGAAATTTATACGCTGGTTGCTGGGATTGCTGCTCATCGCAGCGTTTCTATACGGTAACTTTTACATATATGAGGGTGATATTCTGTATAAGCTGGTTAATGTGATTCTCTTCTGTGCGGTATTTGTTCTGTTTCGGGTGCTCTTCGGTCCCACCGCCGCCGATCGCATTGTTGCGGTGGATATTATGGGAATTTTGATTGTCGGATTGCTGGCGTTATTTGGGTTGGCTCAGAAGCAATCCTTCTTTATGGATATCGGATTAATCTGGGCTTTATTGAGTTTTATTGCCTCGCTGGCTTTTGCCAAGATTCTGGAAGGGAGGTATTTAGATGACTAGAGAGATAATCGGAATGGTTTTTATTCTGCTGGGCATCATGTTTGATTTTTTCGGGGTACTCGGTTTGGTTCGCCTGCCGGATGTTTACAATCGTCTTCAGGCGGCGACAAAATGCGTGACCTTCGGGTCAGCCGGGATTCTGTTTGGTGTTTTTATCATTCAGGGATTCAATAATTTCGGATTCAAGGTTTTAATCGGAATTGTGTTTATATTCCTGACATCACCGGTATCCGCCCATGCCATTTCACGCGCTGCCCACCGCAGCAAGATTCCGCTGGCGAAAGAATCTGTCGTAGATCAATATCAAGAAGATAATGAATTAAGGGATTGACCATGTTTCTGCCAAAATTACGCGAAGTCACCGAAGCGCTGAAATCGCTCTTTTCACCGGCGTATACCTCGAAATTTCCCTTCAAACCCTATGTTGCTCCCGAGGAATACCGCGGTTACCCGAAGTATTACGAAGAAGACTGTATCGGCTGTGGTACCTGTGCGCAGGTATGTCCGACCAATGCGATAGAAATTACCGATGATCTTACGACCGGAATCCGCAAACTGGTGCTTGATTATACTTCCTGCTCGCAATGCGGTCAGTGTGAAGAGAAGTGTATTACGGGTGAAGGGATCAAATTATCCAGCGAATATGTGCTTTCGACTCCGGACCTGAAAGCGCCGGAGGTATTTGAAACTGTCGAAAAAGAGTTGGCGATCTGCGAATCATGCGGCAAGGCTTTTGCCTGCCACGCTCATCTGCTGTTTGTCAAGGAGCGTCTGGGAGCCAAAGCCTATGCCCATCCGAACCTGCTAATTGAGTCACAGCGGCAGTTTACGGATCTAAAGCTATCAGCGGTAAAAGATCGGATTCGCCGGGAAGATATAATCAAAATGATGTGCCCGACCTGCCGGCATAAGACCGTCGTTGCGGATGAATTTTAGGGACTTGCAGCTGAGAATTTCCGAATTTGAGTCAGGTAAAATTGTGATTGTTGGGCTGGGCAATCCTATCCGGCAGGATGATGGTGCCGGATTAGTGCTTTTAGAAGAACTAAGAAAAAGAAAGATCGTAAAAGGAGCCAAATACATTGCTGCCGGAACGACACCGGAGAATTTTCTCGAAAAGATAGTGGCATATTCTCCGCAGACTGTCCTGTTTATTGACACCGTCAGGATGAATGCAAAACCCGGTTCTATTATGGAAATTCCCGTTGACGAAATTGCTACCCGAGGATTCAGTACCCATAGTTATTCGATTAAACTGATTGAAAAATATTTGCGTAGCGAGGGAATCGAACAATATATATATATCGGCATCGAGCTGGAAAACATGGGGCTCGCGGAATCCCTGAGTCCGGCGGTCAAAGCGGGTATTAACGCATTTTTTCAATAGACTATGGTCATGAACGGAAAAGCGCATAAACCTGCCAAGCTGATCCTGCCGTTTCATACCCTGGATACGTTAAGAATCCGGATCGGCTGGATCATCAACCTGCGCTGGGTTGCTCTGTTCGGCTTGCTCGTGGCGATTCCGATCAGCCAGCGAATTCTGGATTTTCAGATCGCCTATTCCCAATTATATACCATTGCCGGAATTTTAATCGGCTTGAACCTGGTCTATTTTTTCCTGTTTCGCTACTATCCGTTCAGGAATTTCCGCCAGGAATTGGCGTTTACGGAAATTCAGATTATCATTGACCTGATTATCATCTCCTTTGCTGTGCATTATATCGGTGGAATCGGCAATCCGTTTTTCTTTATCTACATTGTCATTATCATTATCTCGGGGGTGCTGTTTTTAGGGAATGTACCCTATATCAATGCAATCGTTGCAGCGGTGTTGCTGACAACCTGGAGTATCCTGGAATATAAAGGGATCGTTCCTAACTATACGATCCGCGCCGAGCCTGTGCGATTACCGGTCCTGGTAACCTCGCTGTGTGCCTTTTATATCCTGATATTTGCGGCTACCTATGTCATCAAGGATTTTATTTCTGGCTACCGGCAATTGAAAAAACTCATTGACGAAAAGAGTATCCAACTGGAAAATACGATCAGAGAACGGGATAAGATTTTCAGATTTACAGCCCATGAATTAAAATCGCCCCTGACGACATTGCGCAGTATGTTGGCGGTGATTGAAGAGATTTACGCCGAAAAAATGGATCCCGAAATCGCCAGCATGATCAAACGGGCGGTTATTCGGACCGATCAGGTTCTGGATATGGTCAAGGATATGATTGACGTGACTCAGTATCGGCATGGCGTTACCGAGAATGTCATTGAAACAATTTATTTTAACAATTGGGTCGAAAAGATCGTCAACCAGTTGCGGGATTATGCAGAACGAAAGAAGATTTCCATTCAGGTAGGAAAAATAAGCCCGGAATTGACAATTCAATTTGACAGCCGGGCACTTGAAAAGGTGTTGACCAACCTGATCAACAATGCCATTCGATACAGTCCGGAAAACGCCACCGTCCGTATTACACCCTTTTATAAACGATCACTGTTCGGATTTTCCGTCAGTGACACCGGAATCGGGATTGCCAAAGAGGACTTGCCCAAAATTTTCGATGAATTTTTCAGAAGTAAAAATGCCCGCGAAATGGAGCGACTCGGTACCGGTTTGGGTTTGTCGCTGATCAAACAGATTGTTGAATTTTATGGGGGCAGGATCTATGTGGAAAGCGAACTGGGGCAGGGAAGTACTTTTACGGTTGAAATCCCGCTTAAATCAAATTGATTATGATGAATATTTTTTTAAATTATGAGTAACACGAAATTTTATAAGGTGCTACCAGGAGAATTTAAAATGTCAGCATTAAAACGATTTGGCGTATCGGTTCCGGATGACCTGCTGAGACGTTTCGACGCCGCAATCGCCCACAAGGGCTACAAGAATCGTTCAGAGGCATTCCGCGACCTGATTCGTAAATATCTGGTGGAGCGGGATATTGATAAAAATGCCCTGATGGTCGGTGTCCTCAATCTGGTCTACGATCACCACGTACCCAATCTGTCCGACCGGCTGAACGATATTCAACATGAACATTACGCCAGTATTTTGTCCAGTACGCACATTCATCTGGATCATCATAACTGTCTTGAAGTCATCATTTTAAAAGGACGTTATAAGGAGATTCGGCAGCTGTCGGATCAATTGATCGGGACGCGGGGCGTCAAACATGGTAATCTGAGCTTTACATCCACCGGTAAAAATCTGTCCGGTGTTTAGAAAGGAAACGGTAATGATTCAAGTGCGTTATTTTTCGCTGATTTTATTTTTATCAATTCTTACCAATGCAAATCAGCCGGTGTTCAAGGATACCTTGAAGGTTTTTCCCTTCGACCCGGTGGTTGTGACCGGTACACGGGTGGAAATGCCGCTTCGGGAACTGCCATTTAGCATTTCGCAGATTTCCGAGCGGATTATCGAAGAACAGACCCACGTCCCCCTGCTGGACCTGGTTTCCGAGAATGTGCCGGGACTTTTTGTGACCAGGCGGACCAATATCGGTTATGGAGTGGCGAGCGGCGCAGCCGGTGGAATTTCCATCCGCGGTGTTGGCGGCAATCCGACCACCGGTGTTTTGGTTTTGATTGACGGACGACCGGACATTATGGGGGTTTTCGGTCATCCGCTGAGTGATGCCTATCTGTTTTACGCTGTAAAAGAGATCGAAGTCATGCGCGGTCCGGCGTCTTTGCTCTATGGCTCAAATGCCATGGGTGGTGCTATTAACATTATCACCGAGCATGAGCGTGAAAAAGGCTATCATGTTCAACTGCCACTGCGCTACGGCAGCTATAATACCGGTCAATTTACTCTTCATCAGAGCTATGGCTCCGATAAATGGAACGGTGCACTTTCCACCAGCTACCGTAACAGTGACGGCTACCGCACAAAAGGGCGTGATGATTATACATCGAAAAGCGGTAATCTCGAAGCCCGCTATTTCCTGAGTTCCGCAGCGCAAATGACCCTGAACGGCTATTTTTCCGATTATCTGGTCTATGATCCGGGACAAATTTCCGCACCCATCAGCGATCACTGGTATGATATTCTGCGATATGGCGGTGATTTGACGTTTAACCATGCTGGCAAACAGCTGGAGTCCGACCTGAAAGTCCATTATAATGCCGGTGATCATATGATTCATGACGATGATGATTTTTCCGCTGATACCGCAAATTATACATCCACGGATTATACTTTGGGGCTGGTATTTAATGAGACCTGGCATTATGCTGAGAAAAGTCGTCTCACTGCGGGTTTTGATTTTCGCAAATATGGCGGTGACGCCAATATCAGAGCGACCGCTAACAGCAGCACAATTTACCAAAACGATGTAAAAGAAATCAGCGGGCTGATCAATGTCCAGCACCAATTACTGAATTCCCTTTTCGTAAACGGCGGTTTGCGCTATACCACGCATACAACCGCCGGCGAGTGGTGGATTCCCGCGGCTGGATTTTCCTGGCTCTTACCCCGCCAATGGACGCTGAAAGTCCAGTATGCCGAAGGCTACCGCAATCCCACAATCAAAGACCTTTATCTCTTCAATCCTGCTAATGAAAACCTGCTGCCGGAGACCTCACAGAACATTGAAATGTCCGTTGAGAAACGCTATAGAGGCTTTTTAAATACGGCATTGACGGTATATAACACAAAGGTGGCAAATTTAATCGTACCAGCCTTTGTACCTTCTCTGGGCAGACCGCTCAATCAGAATAGCGGTACGGCTGAGATTAAGGGTGCCGAAATCGAAGGACAGCTCCTACTGCCGCCCAGTTTTGTGATAAACTGGTCTGCCGGCTACTCCGCATATTCTGAAATTTTAACGGGCAGCCCGGAGCTCAAGATGAATCTCGGGATTCGGTATCAACCGCTAAAGCCGTTACGCCTGACTCTACAGGCGGAATATATTGACGGTCTGTACAGTGATGACAATCCTTACGATTATGCGCTCAATCCGGTGCGGTTGGATGACTATTTTCTGTTGGATTTTCGGGGCAGCTATGATCTGTCAAAATATTTCAGCCTCTTTGCCGAAGTGAAAAATTTGCTGGATCGGGAGTATGAGACTATGGCGGGATTTCCCATGCCGGGCATTAATTTTACGCTCGGAATCACCGCACGGTATTAATAATCGCAGGAATTTGATGAACTGTTCCATTTACAGACAACACCAGGATTTTTTCAACCAGAAAGCCGAAAGCTGGTCTATTTCCGAACAGCAGGAGGCGTTTATTGCCGGCTTAGAGGAAATCATTGGATTTAACGGTACTGAGACGATTCTCGATATTGGCTGTGGTACCGGTCATTTGCTGAAATATCTACAGACATTTGCACCGCGGGGATTGGTTATCGGGATTGATTTTGCCGAGCAGATGCTGGCTCGCTGTAAGACTCAGGTCAACGGACATCTGCATGCGATTCAAGCCCTGGCTGAAGAGTTGTCTATCAGGTCCGCCAGTGTTGATATTGTCATAAACTATTGTCTGTATCCTCATCTGAAATACAAAAAGAAGGCGCTCCGGGAATTCAACCGGATTTTAAAACCCGCCGGGCGCTACTATATCATTCATCCCGAGGGACGCTATGCGGTGAATGCCCTGCATAACCGAATCGGCGTACCGGTCTGCTTTGATGTCATTGAACCGCTCGAATCGGTGATTGCCCTGCTGAAAATCAGCGGTTTTCAGGTACTGAAAAGCCTGGATAAGCCCGGACTATTTTTTATCGAAGCGGTCAAATTCCCGGGAAATAAACTTTAGATTTTCCCCAATCCGATTAAATTTATCCCAAAAAGAGAGGGAGAACTACTATGCCGACTGAATTTGCTTCACAAGCTCTGGGTAATTTGCGCAATCCGGCGCTTTTTCAGTGGTACGTCATCCCGCTATTTGCGTTCGTGGTGTATGTATTGCCGTGGAGATTGAACGGAAGAACTGGAATCTGGTGCTGGCGGGGCTGGCTTTTTGGGGAATGGACTGGTTCAACGAAATCTGGAACGGGCTGGTCTTTCACATTACCAATTATGCGCCGGTGTGGGGAGCACCCGGAAAAACCGCCTATCTGATTCTGATCGGTTTGAATATCGAAATCTGCTTTATGTTCGCCGTCGCCGGGATCACTTTTGCGAAATTGCTGCCGGCAGACAAAAATATGCAAATTCTTGGAATGCCGAATCGTTTGTTCTATGCAGTTGGATTCGCCATGTTCTGTGTCATTGTGGAAATCCTTCTGAATGCCGCCGATGCCCTGACCTGGGACTACACCTGGTGGAGCGCCAAATTTCCATTGCTGATTGTCCTCTTTGGCTATCTGCATTTCTTTCTGGTTTCCTTCTGTGTGTTCGATATGGAATCAATGCGGCGAAAAATCAATGCGGTAGCAATTATCTATACGGTTGATCTGGTCGCAATAATCCTGTTTGGTTTTATTCTGAAATGGATATAGGCAGCGCAATGACAATATTTCTAACCATTATATACTGGATTTTGCTGCTTACTGCGGTCGTCTCCATTATTTTCAGTCTGCCGGGGACATTTTTAATTGTACTGTTCAATTTTCTTTATCAATTGGTGGATGCGATACCGGGGATTGAGTGGCGGACGATTGGAATTCTGCTGGCGGTTGCGATTATACTCGAATTGGCGGAGTTTGCAATCACCGCCTGGAGTAGCCGGCGTTATGGTGCATCAGGACCAGGCACCGTGGGGGCAGTTGTCGGAAGTATCTTCGGAGCCGTGGTGGGAACTGGGGTCCTGCCACTGTTTGGATCGCTGCTGGGTGGTTTTATAGGCGCCTTCTGCGGTGCCTACATTGTTGATTTTCTCCGGACAGGCGACCGAAGCGGAGCGCTCCATTCCGGAATTGGTGCTTTTACAGGGTCGGTGGGTGGTAAGTTGCTCAAGATTTTTGGTGCCATTGCAATGCTGGTGATGATTGCCCGCTGAGGTTACCGTTTATTGTGCATTGGTAAAATTGCGGACCCAGTCAATAAAGGCGAGGTTGCTGTAGATTTTTTGGGTGCGATCCTCGTCGTTAAAGTCCTTATCCAGTTCGTAGGCATCTTCGAGATATTTGGCGGCTTCGAGTAAGAGCGGCAAATGCTCTTTAAACAGTTCTTTTGTTTCCCTGATGTAGACAATTTTTTCGGGACCACGCCGCATATTTTCGATGGTGCGCAGGCGCTGATCATAGTCGGTTTTTTGCTTGAATTCCACAATCGAATAGTATCCGATATTGTTCAATTGCCAGGCGGCAATGTCGTTCCGGGAAACTTCGACGGCGTGGAAGGCGGCTTTTTTCAGAAAGGTCTTGACCGCCGGAAAATCCGAACGTGCCAGAGCTGAATCGGCGGAGTCTTTGGCGGCATAAAAATCGCTCCACATTTGCTGAACCGTCCGGTTGGCGTCAGTGGTTTCCGGTAAAAATTTCTCCTGGGTAGTCGTAACGGTATCCATCTGTTCAGTCGTTGTAGTTTGCTTGGTTTCAGGTTTGGATTTAGAGCACATTACACCGAAAAAAACAATACTCAACAGGATCGAAAGCGGCAGATATTTTAACGGATTGGAAAATCGGGTCATTGTTATTCTATATTTAACCTTGACGTATTTTGGCTGACAAATTAGCATGTCGCATTCCTATGGCTAAGACTAATTAAAATATTTGGAATCGGCAAGAAATAATTTGTCAATCAGTAGGATTTGCCGGAAGAATCAATCATGGGCACGAACCGCACCGGAATGACGCGTTCGACGATAATGTCGTTTTTCTTTTTTTGATAGACGTATAGATTCTGGTCATAAGCGGGACCCAGCGGAATGACAATTCTGCCGCCATCCCGCAGCTGTCGGATCAGCGGTTCCGGCAAGTGCGACGGGGCACAGGTTACGATAATGGCATCATAGGGAGCATGCTCCGCCCACCCGGCAAAGCCGTCGCCGATTTTAAAATAGATATTGCGGTAACCCAGTTGGCTGATCACCTGGCGGGCATTCCGGGAAAGGGTTTCGAAAATTTCAACCGTGAAAACCGAATCGCAGATTTCCGCCAGAATTGCCGCCTGATATCCCGAACCGGTTCCCACTTCCAACACTTTATCAGACTTTTTCAGCGCCACCAGTTCAGTCATCAAAGCGACGATATAAGGCTGGGAGATGGTCTGATCGGCGCCAATCGGCAGCGGTGAATCGGCATAGGCGTACCGACGGTATTTTTCCGGTACAAAATGATGGCGGGGGACTGTCCGGAGTGCGTTGAGAACTCTGGAATCGCGAATTCCTCTGGCTTCTATCTGAGTCTCCACCATGGCAAGGCGCTGTTTATTCCACTGAGTATCGGATTCGGGAGATTGGCAGGCGTCGGTCGTAGCTGTGAATATGAGGTAAATTCCGAACAGAACCTGGTGAAATCGAAGAAACGGTTTTTTTCGCATTTGCTTACAAAATAAGGATACGAATTCATTTATGCAACCGGCAGTGGAATAATTTTTGGCACTGTGAGTAATTAGGGGTAAATTTATTTTAAATGGGGAATGCCTTATGATCATTTATCTCCACGGATACGGCAGCAATGGAAACGCTTTCAAGGCGCGCCTGATCCGGCGTCTTTACCCTGAATTGCCGCTTTTCTCGCCGGACCTGCCGCGGGAACCGGAAAAAGCGCTGCGGCTGGTGACCGATTATATTAAGACCTTGCCGGATCGGCAAAAATGCCTGCTGCTCGGGAGCAGCCTCGGCGGATTTTATGCGCTGCATCTGAATACAGTTCTGAGTATTCCGGCGATTCTGCTTAATCCGACTATTAACCCGGGAGGTGATCTAAAAAGCAGAATGGAATTGGACAATGAGTTACTTCAGCGATTGAATTCGGAGGAAAACGCCGAAATACTGATTCAACTGGCACGATTGTATCATCCACCGGAAACTTTGCACACTGACAATCTCACTGTCCATCTGAACCGGGACGATGAAATATTGGACTACCGGATCGCTGAAAAGTATTTTCAGAAGACCCCGGCGAAACTGGTCGTTCATCCAGCAGGTGGACATGTTTTTCTGAACTTCATGGATATTTTACCGGAAATAATCGAATATTACCACAATCTGTGATTAACAATTTCAGTGTTGATGCTTAAATTATCGGCAGATTTTTTCAAAGACAATCGGATTTTTTAAAATTAAATTTGTCGCAAGAAAGGATATTTGAAAATAGCGATGAAAAAAGTACTGACATATGGCACCTTTGATCTGTTTCACTACGGACATTTGCGGCTTCTGGAGCGGGCGAAAGCACTGGGTGACTACCTGATTGTGGCGGTTTCCACGGATGAATTCAATGCCGTTAAAGGGAAAAAATGCACCTATCCCTATGAGCATCGCGCGAAAATTGTCGCCGCGATAAAATATGTGGATGAAGTCATTCCGGAGACGCGCTGGGAGCAGAAAATTGAGGATGTAAAAAAACACGGAATTGATGTTTTCGTCATGGGCGACGACTGGGAGGGGAAATTCGATTTTTTGAAAGAATATTGCGAAGTGTTCTATCTGGAGAGGACGAAGAATATCTCGACGACAGCACTGAAAGATCAGATAATCAATGATATCCAAAAATAATCATTAAGCTTTAATCAAGAATATGTTTAAAATCGCTCACTTTTATGTTCAATCCGATAATATGGGTGATTTAGGTTCATCTCAGGGGATTAAGACGATCCTGAGATCAATCGATCCAAAAATCACATTTGTAGATTATCCGATTAGGAAAAAAAGGTAACTCGTGCTGAAATTAAATATATCAACACAAATTTCGACGCGATTGTTATCGGAGGTGGGGGCTGTTTTATAATAGAAAAGCATATTCATCAAAATGGTATTTGAATATTGCTATGAATGATTACCGGAGAATAGCGATACCCAAATGTATCTGGGGCGTTGGACTTAATCGTGAATATTCAGATAAAGAAAGATGGCATTTAGAGGATGATACAATCAAGGCAATCAATGATTATACCCGACTCACTGAACTGGTGGGGGTGAGAGATTTAATGACAGTCAATTTTTTTCAAAAAATGGATCAGACTGTCCAATTGATCCCTTGTCCTTCCATGTTTTTACTCAGAGATGTCCAGAGGAAACTAAAAAATAAAAAAAGCGTGGCGATTAATCTCACTGACCGTTCGATTGATTCCTCCCGGCTGTTTAATACCATGACGGCTATAATCAACTACCTGCGGGAACTTGCATTTGAGCCAGTATTTGTTGTTCATACACTGAAAGAAGATGAGAAATGGATCGATAATTATGAGGCATTAAATATCGAAATATTTGCCGCTTCTTCACCTGAAAATTTGATGGAATTTTATAAAAACCAGGAATTTTTAGTCGGGATGCGGGGGCATTCCTTAATATTTGCCACCGGTGCTAATATTCCGATGATTGCACTCTCTTATAATCAGAAATGCGATGGTCACATGGCACTTTTAGGTATGAATGATTATCTTATTAAATATGATGATATCTATAATGCCGATTTGATAATAGAAAAGATTGATTTACTATTGATGAATCGAGATCAAGTCAAAGCATCGATCCGGGAAAAATATTGGGAGTTCTGGGACGCCAATATGCAATTCGGGCGTATGTTGTTAAATAGAATACATAGAAACGATGGGAAAATCGTTTGAATATTCTTTATATATCTGTAAAAAAGAGCTGGCGTGGTGTGACGAGTTGGGTTGTCAAAACTGCCCTGGCTCTTAATAAAAGAGGGCATCATCTCTATTTGCTTTCTCACCCAAAATCTAAAATAAATAAATCACTGCCGCTCGATATCAAATTAATCGAGAAAAGGTTAGGCCCTTCCTATAATCCGGTCATGATAGGCTATCTCGTTTATTTTATTATCACTTACAAGATTGACTTGATTGTTACGAATATTGATAAGGAGGTAGCGATTGGTGGAATCGCGGCTCGATTGACCGGCATTCCGAATATCCGGCGAGTGGGCAGGGAAGACGATTTTAATAATCGGTTTAGAAGCAAGTGGTGCCATAAATTGTTGGTAGATAGTTGTATCGTCCCCTGCCAGACATTGATCCGCAATGCCCGCATAAGAGCACCCTGGCTGAATCCTGCTCAATTCAAAGTAATTTACAACGGGAGAGATATTTCTGAATTCTCACCGGAAATAATAAATCTCCAGCGTTTGAGGATGGGAGTTAATCCTGGTATAAAAATCCTTGGAATCAACAGCCATTTGCATCGGAAAAAACATGTTGAGCACCTCATCCAAGCCTTTGCACGAATTGCGCCCGATTTTAAAAATTGGGTACTGGTAATTGTTGGTACCGGGCCAGAAGAGCGAAATTTGAGGAATTTGGCTATAGAGTCGAGGTTGACCGAACGCATAATTTTCTTTGGATTTGTAGAAAATCCCATGTTAATATGTTCCACCTTCGATATTGCCTTTTCCGTATCGAAAATTGAAGGTTTTCCGAACACTATTGTTGAATATATGGCGATGGGAAGACCAGTAATCGCCACGGATGTCGGCGGTGTCAGGGAAATAATACGAGACGGAATAAATGGTTTTGTTGTCCCATTTGGCGATCAACGAGCTTTAGTTGACCGAATGGTTCGATTAATGACACATGAGGAAATGCGGCAGCAATTTTCACGGGAGGCGATCAAAACGGTTCGAGAATCATTTACGGAAAAGCAAATGATCGATGATTTAGAAAAATATTTAAAGGGAATCGTCAAACATCGATAAATGGTCCGAAAGATTTTCAATTATATTAAACTGTTTTATTATCTGTTACATCCAAAGGCAATATTTATTCGTTGGACCTCACATGCTTTGGGCGACAATCTCCTTTTATCGATGCTGTTGCCGGAATTACGAAAGATGAAGCCGGATTGTAAGATCATTGTCGAAACAAAATATCCGGAATTATTTATCAATAATCCCTATCCCGATTGGGTGACTTCAACCCATTTCAGCACCACGAAAAAATTTATAAAGCCTAAATATGCTGTTAATAGAGCGACTTCTTGCTCCATTTTTTGTCAGATGATGAATTATATCGGAATTAGGGAAGATCGCTCTCCTAAATTGTACTTATCTGATGCGGAAATACAGATTGCGAAATCGGATTATCCTGATCCATACTTGGTGGCTGCACCTGTTGGAAAAGCGAAATTCAGCGCCAATCGAAAAGAATGGGGATTCGATGAATTCCAGCAACTTGTTCAGTGGCTAAATGATAGAAATATTCTACAAATCGGCATGCCTTCGGATGCGTTACTTAACGGAGTTATTGATGTCAGATCTATCGATATTCGGAAAACGGCTGCTATCATTGCGAATGCTGTCCTTTTCATTGGCTTGGAAGGCGGGCTGATGCATCTTGCCCGTTTCTGTCCATATACCAGCGGTTATCATCTATGGCGGGTATATTAAACCAGAAATAAGCGGTTATTCGATGAATGTGAATATTGCTACTAATGAACCGTGTTCTCCCTGCTATGATTCTAATCAGAGGCAGACAGATTGCGAGCACATGAGTTGCATGAAACAAATCAGTGTAAGCGATGTGTACAATGTGGTCATTCAGAAACTCGAGGAGGTGCATGCATGAAAATCGAAGTTTCCATCGGTGAAATTGTCGATAAAGCAACTATTTTATCCATCAAGCTGGAAAAATTCAAAGATCCGGATAAACGGGACAATGTCCGGAAGGAGTTCGACAAATTATCGGGAGAGATGGAGAAAAGTGGCATCAAACCAACTTCAGCGGAGTTTGAGTTGCTGAAGAAAATCAACTTTAAACTCTGGGATATCGAGGATGCAATCCGTATCAAAGAGGCGCGGAAGGAGTTCGATGATGAATTTATTCAACTGGCGCGGAGCATCTACTTCAATAATGACAAACGGGCGGAGATTAAGAAGCAGATCAATCTGAAATACAAGTCGGACCTGATCGAAGAGAAGGAATATGTATCTTATCAGGATGAGGGTAAGGAAAACCAGCTTTGAAGAACCCGGAAACGGCGGGTAAAAGCATTCCGCCAGAAGCAATAAAGCAGATTAAAAATATTTTACTGATCCAGTATAAACCCTTTGGTGATGTTCTGCTAAACACCGGTTATCTGCCGGCGCTCAGGAAACGCTTTCCAGGCGCACGTATTGATTTTCTGGTTCAGCGCCCATACCTGACCTTGCTGAAAGATAATCCCAATCTCGATGATCTTATCATTATGGAAAAGCGGAAGGGGATTCAGTACTATCTTGAGAGATTGCGCATTATCAGAGAGGTTCGCAAACGGAAATACGACCTGATTATAGATCAGCTACGGGGTACCGGATCGGCACAGATTACCTTGTTTAGTGGTGTGTCATTCAGGCTGGGCTGGAGACTTAAGCGCTGGAATTGGGTCTATAATTACACGGTTCCCAGAGAGCATATCCGCTACTATGGGCTGATGAAATTTGATCTGCTGAAACCGCTGGAAATTACAGAAGATCAGACGGCGAATTTATTCTACCATGTTGAGGCAGATTCTTTCCGATACATTGGTGAATGGTTGCGTCAAAATGGATTGACTGGTCAGAAACTGGTTGTCATTTCGCCCGGTACACCTGTCAGACGCAAACAGTGGTCTTTAGAGTCCTTTGCACAGTTGAGCGATCTCATTTTGACCCGGACGGATTTTAAGGTAATTTTGTTATGGGGACCGGGAGAGAGGGGTGATGTGGAATTTATTGCCGGTAAGATGTCCGAAAAGCCGATCATCGCCCCGCCGACGACGTTTAACCAGGCGGGGGCGCTGTTGAAACACGCGGCGATGTATATCGGTAATGACGGCGGTATCAATCATCTGGCAGTGGCAATGGAAACGCCCTCGATCGCCATCTTTGGACCGACTTCAAATCCAAAAAAATGGGTTGCTTGGCACAAACCGCAGCATATGTATCTTCGGGACTGGGACTTTAAGGATCGCAAAGATAATTCCTTCAATATTTCACCGGAACAGGTCTACGGGAAGTTAAAGGAATACTTTAAGTTATGAGACTATTATTCTATATCGCAAAGCAGTATTCCGTTCCGATCATTCTGCCACTGACCCGCTATTGCCGGTCTCAGCAGATCGGGTTTGCGCTCTACGTTTCCCGGAAGGTACTGGATATTTTGCCCGCCGAATGGGAGCAGGAGCGTCTGTTCACAGAGCGCCATGAAGCCACCGCTTTTCAGCCGGATTTCGTGCTTTGTCCGGGGAACTTTGTTGATTTTCGTCTGCCGGGTATTAAAGTTCAGCTATTTCACGGTCTGGGTGTAGAAAAGGAATCCCATTATAAAATCCGCCATTTTTTCGACATTTACTGCACTTCCGGACCCTATGTAACCGCACGCTTCCGGGATCTTCAGGCAAAATACAAACACTTTTTAATTGAGGAAACCGGCTGGCCAAAAGTGGATTATATTTTACATTACGATACTGCCGGTCTGAAGGAAAAATATGGGATTTCTGACGATAAAACGATTATTTTATATGCACCGACTTTCAGCAGAAAGATGGAATCTGCCACGGAACTGCTGCCCCATTTGAAAAATGTCGCTAACGCCGATGAACTTTGGATATTGAAATTTCATGAATTAATGGATCGGGAAACCGTGGCTGCCATCAATGCCGTCAGCAGTGATAATTTTCGCATCATCAGGACCCATGATATTACTCCGCTTTTACATCTGGCGGATTTGCTGATTTCTGATACGTCGTCTGTTGTCTATGAATTCATGGTGCTCAAGAAACCGGTCGTTACCTATAAAACCCAGAGCCGACCCGAAAAAGCCATCAATATAACGCAACCGGAGCAGCTGCGCGCCGCTATTGACCGGGCGCTGTCCGAGCCCTGGAATGAGCGAAACCGGCGGCAACTGGCTGAAATTAATCCCTATCTCGACGGCAATATCAGCAAGAGGCTGATTGATCGCTTAATCGAGATTCACCATAATCCCGATTGTTTACCGAAATCCAAAAAACCGCTCAACCTGTATCGTAAGCTGCAAGTCATTTATCATGAAATATTTCGTAAAGGATATCTGAGATAATATGGCAGGACGCAGACGCCTCGAAGGTGAAATTCTCATAAAAGCCAAAAGAATGCTGCGGGATGTCGCTGATATTCTGGATGCCGCCAAAATTAAATATATACTGGAAGCCGGCACGCTGTTGGGCATTATCAGGGAAAATCGCCTGTTGCCCTGGGATAACGATGTTGATATCACGATAACCGGAACCTATGAGGAGAGGTTGTTACAGAACCGCTGGCGTTTCTGGCTGAAGGGCTATCGCTTTTACGTTCGTCGTTATAAGCGTGATACGGGTCCATTCGGGAAAGGGCAGGTACGAATTATCCGGATTCAGACTAGACGCCTGCTGTTCATCAAAGATTTGTCGCTTCTGGATATTTTTATCAAGCGGCTGATCGGGGATGAATATTACTGGACAGTGGATGTAAAAAAACCGGTTCTGAAAGCCACCCCGCGTCACTTTTATGACGAAACAACGGTGCTGGAATTTGAGGGCAAAAAGTATTCAGTTCCGCAAAACGCCGAGGACTACCTGGCTTATCATTACGGAAAGGACTGGCGAATCCCGGTAAAAAAGTGGAACTTTAGAACCGATGATTTTTCAGTCAGGGAAATTTTGGATTAAATAGGAATCGGAATGGAACCACCACAGACAGCCGTTATTTTAGCCGCCGGACGGGGCAAACGCCTCAAAGAGCTGAGCGCCAATCGCCCAAAACCTCTGGTGGAAATCAACGGTACCTCAATTTTATGGAATTTAGTTCAATCAATCGTCGCAAACGGCTTGAAACGGGCTGTTCTGGTTGTGGGTTACAAAGCGGAGGCGATTATCAACCATTTGAAACCGTTTGAACATTCCATTGAGATTGTATATGTAAGAAATGATGTGTACGCTACTACCAACAATATCTATTCTCTCTGGCTGGCGCGGGACTATCTGGATGCAGGTTTTTATCTGTTCGAAGCCGATATCTATTTTGAGCCGAAAATAATGTCAAAACTGGTGCAACAGACCGCGGAAAACATCATGCTGATTGATCACTACACAAACCGGATGAACGGTACAGTAGTTACCTGTGACTCAGAAAACCGGATTACGAAAATGATCCTGAAGCGGGATCAGACGCGCGGTTTTGACTTTACCGATACATATAAAACAGTGAATTTTTACCGGATTAGCACAAATTTTTACCGTGATTTCTGCCGGCGAAAACTGGCAGAATATATTGATCAAAATGATGTCTCTTCTTATTATGAAGCAATTATTAAAGAGGGCATCGCCGAAGGTTATAAGTTTGCCGGTCTTAAAGCGAATCCCTGTAAATGGTGGGAAATAGATACGAGAAAGGACCTGCAAATTGCCGAAAAAATATTCAATCAGGCGAAATAATGGATAATGCTTTTAAATGCATGATACGACCGCTGATAGTCGGTGCCGGACGTTCCAAAGAGAAACGGTATTTCGACGATGAGCCGATCATTATCGGTGCCTGCCCGCGCTCGGGGACGACGCTGCTGCTCTCAATTCTTGATGCCCACCCGCATATTTACGGGATTCAGAATCAGACCTATGCTTTTACGGTCTGGGATAACGGCGGTCAGCCGATCCGTCTGGATCGCCTGTATCGGCAATTTATACTGCACAAAATTACTCCTCAGAAACGGCGCTGGTGCGAGAAAACACCGAAAAATGTTCAGTACTTTGGTCATATTCAGCGCTATTTTGGAGAGAAGGTCAAACTTATTCATATGATCCGGGACGGGCGAGACGTGGTGACCTCGAAACACCCCAGGCATACACCCGATCAGTACTGGGTATCAGTGCGGCGCTGGATATCCGATGTAAAACAGGGGCTGGCATTTGCCGGGCATCCCAATGTCTATACCCTCAAATACGAGAGCCTTGTCCACAATTACGAAAGCGAAATTCAAAATCTGATCCATTTTCTGAATGAAGATATGACTGCTGAAATTTCGGACTGGTTTCATCATACTGCCGTTAAAAAGAGCAAGCACTGGGCAAGTCCCGTGCAGAATCTTCATGGTAATGCTATCGGGAAGTGGCAAAAGCCGGAGCACCGGCGGCGTTATGAAGAATTTATGGCAAATAACGAAGCGGTCGAGTTGCTGCAACAGCTGGAATATGAGCTTTAACAAATAGTGTCAAGACATGGCAAGAATCCTATTCTATATCGTTCAGGATTATTACTGGGAAAGTCTGGAACCTGTATATGCCGTCTACGCCGCTGAGGGTTGCCATGACCTGTATATAAAAATCGGTAAAAACCAACGCCGGGTCGGTGGCGTTTTCCTGATTTCTGATAGAAGCCGAGTTGAGGCGGAATATCGGCGTCGCGGTTACCGCATCACATCCGCAACTTCCGGTTTCGATGTGGTTTTTCTCGGAGCGCAGATCGCACAGCCGGAGCGTTTCGGCAACGCCACTCTGGTGAACCTGGACCACGGACCCGGGATCAAGACATTGCGCTACCGGCATCTGCTGAAACAGCAAAATGTCTGCTACCACTGCTTTGTTGAGGGACGCTACCGGCTGGAAAAATTCAAAAAATACGGACTGGATAAGATTCATAAAATCTATGTAACCGGTTTGCCGAAACTGGACTGTTTTTTCGATGGCAGCTTTGAGAAGCAGGTACTGATCCGCAAATATGGTCTGAATCCGGATAAAAAGACGGTTCTCTATGCTCCGTCTTTTAAACCGACCTCTATTTTTATGGTCGGTGAGCAGATTGCCGGTTTAGCCCGCAATTATAATGTTATCATCAAGCTGCATCCCTACAGCTGGCAAGGGAAATATGCCTCTCATTCGCATCACCGTTTTTTTGAGAAAATGATCCGGAAAAACCGGAACCTTTATCTCGTCAGACCGGAGCAACACGACATTCGACCCTTCCTTTTCATCGCCGATACCATGATCAGCGACGGTTCCAGTGTTCTCAATGAGTTTCTGGCGCTGGAGCGAGTCGGAATCATTGTTGATTTACCCGATGAGCAGCAGACCCATCATGATGGTACTCCGTTGCTGGAAGACCGCAGTTCCGAATGGCTGAAGGAATCCTTTGTACATCTTCGGGCGGGTGATAACCTTGAGAAAGCCGTTCAGACGGCGCTGAATCCTGAGCCGGAGCGGAAAGAGGCGCTCAAACGGGATAAAGCGTATATCTTTGAGTATACCGATGGAAGTTCTGCACGGCGGGTAAAGCACGTCGTGGACTCACTTCTGAATGACGATTTAGCGTGACAATTTCAAAAGAAATATCACCGCGCAAAATCATCCATGTGGATATGGACGCCTTTTTTGCCTCGATTGAGCAGCGCGATCATCCGGCTTATCGTCAAAAACCGATTGCCGTCGGGGGCAGAGGACTGCGGGGAGTTGTTGCGGCTGCCAGTTATGAAGCCCGCAAATTCGGAGTCCATTCCGCCATGCCATCGGTTATCGCCCGGCAAAAATGCCCGGAAATTCGGTTCGTTGCACCGCGTTTTGATGTTTATAAAGAGGTGTCGGCGCAGATTATGCAAATTTTCCGGGAATACACCGATTTGGTTGAACCGCTGTCGCTGGATGAAGCGTATCTGGATGTAACGGAGAATAAAAAGGGAATCCGGTCGGCGACGGAGATTGCCAGGGAGATCAAAACGAGAATTCGCCAGACTACCCAACTGACGGCTTCCGCGGGGATTTCCGTCAATAAATTCGTCGCTAAAGTCGCTTCGGGCATGCACAAACCCGATGGATTGACGGTTATTCCGCCGAAAAAGGTGGCAGAATTTATTCAGGCACTGCCCATCGAAGAATTTTACGGTGTGGGGAAGGTGACTGCCGCGAAGATGAAATCCCTGGGAATTCGCACCGGAAAAGATTTGCTCGCCTTTACCCAAGCAGCTCTGGTGCACCACTTCGGTAAAACCGGGCTCTATTTTTACGATGTCGCCCGGGGAATTGATGAGCGTCCTGTGGAGCCGGAACAGATACGCAAGTCCCTGGGTGTCGAACGCACCTTTGAGGAGGACCTTAGCCAACCCAAAGAGTTGCACCGGCAGCTGGAAGTTTTAGCAAATGATTTGGCAAAACAGATGCAAAAAAGAGAACTGAGCGGCAAGCGGATCACTCTGAAAATCAAGTACCATGATTTTGATTTGCGGACGCGATGTCGCAGTTTTGCTGACTTTAAAAGTGATAGGGTGGAGATCTATGAAATTTCAAAAACCCTTTTGCGTCTACCCGATCTGCCCCGTAAACCAATTCGTTTGCTGGGAATTTCCGTTTCAAATCTTAATACAGTTACTCCTGACAATTGCACCAACCAGTTAACTCTGGAATTTTAGGCAAACCGGAAAAAATGCTTTAGATTAAGACGGCTTAAATATATATTTACTTAGAGGAAAACCGAATGTCACTGAAGAAAGAACTCAAACTTATTGATGTTTTTGCCATTTCCACCGGCGCCATGATCAGCTCCGGTCTGTTTGTATTGCCGGGACTGGCATACGCCTTATCCGGTCCGGCGATGATTCTGGCGTATATGCTGGCAGCGCTGCTGATCGTTCCCAGCATGCTGGCGAAAGCGGAACTGTCAACGGCGATGCCCAAAGCAGGGGGGACGTACTTTTTTATTGACCGGAGTCTGGGTCCGATCTGGGGCACATTCGGCGGATTTGCCAACTGGTTTTCGGTCAGTCTGAAAAGCGCCTTTGCGCTGGTGGGAATCGGTGCCTTTGCGATTCTGCTCAAGCCGGATATAACCCAGTTTGAGATTAGATTGATCGCGGTCTGTGCCTGTATTCTGTTTACCTTTTTCAATATCATCAGTGTCAGGATCACCGGTTTTTCGCAGGTGCTGCTGGTTATCGTTTTAATCCTGATACTGGTGGTCTATATCGGACGCGGTTTTATTGCGACCCTTCCGGAGCGGTATATTCCCTTTATGCCCAACGGATTCTGGTCAGTGGTCTCAACGGCGGGGCTCGTATTTGTGTCCTTCGGGGGGCTGACCAAGGTGTCCAGTATTGCCGAGGAGGTGGATAATCCCAGCCGCAATATTCCCCTTGGAATGATCCTCTCCTTTTTATGCGTCACTCTGCTTTACCTTTTGGCAATCGGTGTAACCGTCGGTATTATCCCTAGTCATTCGCTCTCCGGCTCTTTGATTCCACTCTCAATCGGTGCCGGGGAGGTGCTGGGTATGCCCGGTATGATTTTACTGAGCATTGCGGCGATGGTGGCGTTCATTACCACGGCAAACGCCGGCATACTGGCGGCGTCGCGCTCACCACTGGCGATGAGTCGTGACCAGTTGTTGCCCGACTTTTTGGGAAAGGTACATCCCAAATTCAAAACACCGGTTACATCCATCTTAATTACCAGCGGTTTTATGATTTGCGTCATTATATTTTTAGAAATCGAAGAGCTGATTAAGACGGCGTCCACGTTGATGATTATCCTGTTCATTATGGTCAATATCTCTGTCATTGTCATGCGGGAAAGTAAAATCCAGAATTATCGTCCCAAATTCAAAGTGCCGCTGTATCCCTTCATGCCGATTGCGGCGCTTTTAACCTATGGTTTTCTGCTGATCGAAATGGGCGTAATTCCGGTTCTGATCAGCCTGATATTTTTAATATTCGGCACGCTCATCTATTTCGGCTATTCAAAGAAACGGGTCAGCCGCACGTCAGCACTGATGTATATTGTCGAGCGGGTTACGGCAAAGGAATTAAAAACCAAGACTCTGGAAAGGGAACTGCGCGATATCATTATCGAGCGCGACCGGATTATTGAAGATCGCTTTGATAAACTGATCCGAAATTGTGAAATCCTGGATATTGAGGGATCGCAAACCATCGAAGAAGCCTTCAGAGACATTTCAGAGATACTGGCTCGCCGGTGCCGGATTGAGAGCGGAATTATATACAGGAAATTTCTCGAACGGGAACGTCAATCCGGAACAGTGATCAAACCCGGATTAGCGATTCCCCATATTATTGTGCCCGGTGAAAAACGCTTTGATGTCCTGCTGGTGCGGGCGAAAAAGGGCTTGATTTTTCCCGGAATCAAAGAGCCGGTGCTTGCTATGTTTGTTCTCGTCGGCTCTATTGATGAACGCAATTATCATCTGCGGGCGCTGATGGCAATCGCCAATATCGCTCAGGACCCGAACTTCGAAAAACGCTGGATGGCAGCCCGCAATAAAGAGGAGCTGCGGGATACGATTCTGCTCTCAAACCGGAAACGGGATATTTAATGTAATAAAGCAGGCAGCTCATTCAGAACGATCAAGAATCAACCATTTCCTTCAACTTATCCAGCCATTTTTTACCAACCATCTCATTGGCGACTGAAAGGATTTCATTCACCAGTGCCATGATATCACCTTCGCCGTCCCAGTTGTCACGAACGATATTTTCGCCCTCTTCGCCGGCAATGCATTGTAAAACAAGAGCTGCCAGGGCGATATCATCTACATAGCCGAGTGCACCCCAGAATTCTTCGGGAATAAAATCGTAGGGTGATACAAAATAGGAAATTGCCGTCGCCAGTTTGCTTTTGCAGTGAACGGAGATTGATTTGTCAGCCGATAGTTTGATTAATAAATGGAATAAATCGGGAGTGTACTGAATATAGCGTCTCCACTTATTGCGGATGCTGTGATCCGATGCGAGCCAGTTGGAAATTTTTCCACGCAGAGAGTCAATATAGTTGTCGTGCAATGTTGGCATACGGGTCACCTTTCTCAGTAATTAACCTTTTTTACGTTTGATGATATGTTCGTGCAGCCAGATTTTCGAACTGTTCATAAAACTACGCTTTTTGGCAATTAAGCGAAATGAAATTAAGGTAAAGAGCAGGTAAACCGTAGCAATACCAATCATTCCCCAGAAGTAGAGCATGTTACCAGTTCGGTAGGCGTAAGCGGGCAGATTGATCGCCAGGATCATGGGAATGACGATGAAAAAGGTTACTGCCGATGAGAACATATAATCCGAGGCGACCGGGGTTTCGAAATCGGGGTCAATGACGCGTAGTAGCGCCAACCCGGTCGGCATTGTACCGGTGCAGGCACCATAGACGATTAGGGTTCGGTCAAAGCGGTGGTCTTTGAACAGCCGGGAGCAGAACCAGGGAATTGTGACCATGACGATTATTCCACCGATGACGCAAATAAAGATTATGGGAATCCAGTATTTCACAACCACCACCAGAGAGATTGCTCCGATTGCACCGGCGACCATCAGGTCTACGGATATTCCGGAAATTCTGGTCAGGCAGCCATTGTCCAGAGTATGTTGCAGATTAAAAAGATTCAGGACGCCTTTGACAATCAGTGCCGTAATGGCGGCAAAGACAAAACTGATGCCCCAGAGGTTCACGGCGAGCTCCATGCCGGCATTTCCGGCGAAGGAGAGGAGGTAGGTAAGCAATTTTAATAACAGGAAGCTAAGCAGATAAACCAGCATGACGAAGGAGCCGTTATAGGTCATCGAATCAATGGCTTCGGTTTCGGTAGTCAGGCGGGAGCCCACCGGTAGTTCCTTATCTTTGGGATACACGCCGATGGAAACATTGCGCTGTTGCAGTTTTTCCAGTTTTTCCGGCGTGATCCAGTTCTTCCGGATACCGTAATTGATCAGCCACATGCCGCCAAAACAAGCCCACAGAAATCCGACCGCGGCAAAAGTCAATCCCACGGAACCGGCTCCTTCAAAACCAAAGGCTTCCCAGCCCTGCCCGATGGCGTAAGCCTGACCGGGTCCCAGGGCAAATCCCAGCGGCAATAACAACCCGAAAGCCGGAAAGAGCTCCGGGAAAAAGGTCTTCATCAGGAAAAAAGTCAATAGCAGTCCAAGGATAATCTGGATGGCATATTGTGAAATAATCGCCAGCGAAGTGGAAAAGATACCGAGATCACCCTTTTTATGGGGTTCCGGCGACTTGCGGAGCGTCATGGCGACAAAGGAGAGACTCAGCAGATGGTAAACCATGGCGCCGAGGTCATGATTGTCCATACCGAAGTATTTTGCAAAAAAGTTATAAAAAAACAGCAGGATAAAACCGGCGGTCAGGGCATTTGGGATCAGATATTTTTGAAAAAATTTCAGCTTTGCCCGTAAAAGCGTCGCCAGCAGCATCGCAATCGCAATGACCCCGAGATCGGTAAAAAACTTCCATGGAAAATTCATAGTCCCTCCGAATGTGAATATGCTAATTGTAAGCGAAAATCAGCGAAATGTAAAGAAATATTTCCGGTTTGGCTTAGTTGCGGGATTGCTGACCGGCAGTAGCGATCATTCGGCGGTTGACGGATTGTTTTATCAGGCGCCGGTCAAGTATTCCGCAGAATTTTTTACCTTCAACCGTGTCCACAACAGGCAGGTAATCGCTGAACAGTTGATTCATCAGCGTCAGTGCGCTGCCCAGGGATTCGTTCTCCGTAATAAATTGAGCGAACCGAATCATTTTCATGGATAATTAGGATATTTTTTACCATGACATCACAGCTTCCATATGGCAATGATATCCTCTTCGATAATATATTTTCCGATTTCGCCGGAGAGTTTGACCGCCAGTTTGACAAGGGGAGGTCCGATTATCTGGACGATAAAGGTCGTACCGGTAATGCCGAAAATAATCATATCCCCCAAAAACAGACTACTGGAGATCGGGATTCCTTTGAGATGTTGACTCGCCATAATGGATAGCCCGATGGCAACTCCACCCTGTGCGAAGAGCCCTATTCCCGTATATTTCCGGACAACATCCTCAGTCCGGGTCAGTTTTGCGCCGATCCAGGCACCGACCATTTTACCGGTGCTCCTGCCGGCGACATATAGAATAATGATCAACCAGAGCCAGCTGGGCATACCGTGATATGCCGTTTTACCAATAAGGCACCGAAAATACTGCCAAAAATCCTGTACCAAAAAAGACCAGTATTCCGGGACTCATACTCACGCAGACATATCTCCTTCAACCAGAATATCGTAAATCGCCTGATCGTCCTTACAATTGTACAAGCGCTCCCGGATAATTTCATTTTTCAGTAACCGGGAAATCCGCGAGAGGGTTTGAATATAAGCCGTATGCTGGTTTCTGCCAGCGATGATAAGAACGATGAGGCGAACGGGAACCCCGTCGAGCGATTCATAGTCCGTGATACCGGTTTTACTGACAGCGAATGCCATCTGGATTTCGTTGATTGAATTCAGACGGGCATGGGGGACAGCGATGGATAGTCCGATGCCGGTGCTCATCAGTTTTTCACGATTAAAAACGGCTTCCGCCAATTCCGTACGATTTGTCAAACCGGGTATATCGGTGCAGAGATCAATCAGTCTGTTTAGTGCCTCATTTTTACTCTTACAATCGAGGAGGACACAGCGTTGCGGCTTTAAAAAGGCTGAAATCGGGGGCGCAGAGGGGGCGTCGGGATGAATGCGCGGGGAGAGTTTTTGATTAACCCAATTTTCAATATCAATGCGTCTGAAGCGCCACGATGTACCGATCTTACCGCCGGGAATTTCCCCTTTATTAGCCCAATCATAAACCGTTCGTTCGGACACCCGCAGATAGGCGGCTAATTCTTCAAGGGTCATTATTTCTTTCATTTTCAAACTCCACTGATTTTAAATCATAATACGCAATATATTAGCAATGATTTCATATATTTGCAATAATATGCAAAATTTTATCAATCCTATTGATTGTACTTAAATACTCAAAATCTTTATAGCTACAAGCGTCTTAATGAATGAAGGTGATTTTAATCCCTGACGGGATCTGTCCGGATAAATTCCAGGAGTTGAACTATCACCACCCGCGTCGGGTGGGCATCAGTAAATTATCACTTTCGCATCAGGTTCATACAACCACTTCGTGGTTTGTAGATTATGGTGTTGCATCATTGTACATGAATTTTATTAATGGTTATTCAAGTTGAATCCCTGCGGGATTGCGTTTAGAGAATACGAATTGTTTTTTTTCCTTTTTCAGTAACATTTGAAAAAGAACTACAATTTTTTATAAAGAACCGGAAAGTAGCAGGATAATAATTGACGATATTGAAACGTGCTTATAAAAATCTGATCTCAGTTAAAATTGCCGATCAATGGTTTTATTAACTGCTTGACTAAAAATCCAGGGTGGAAAATTTTTTTAAGAATGTAACCAATGTCGATTGTGGGAATCTGATAGAGTGAAAATTAGATGAAAGGATTGGAATGACAGTACGATTAACGAAGAATGACTTTAAGTCCAAAGTATTCGATTATGAGAATGATAAGGAATGGCGGTTTAAAGGGGATTTACCCTGTATTATTGATTTTTACGCCGACTGGTGCGCCCCCTGCCGGATGGTTGCGCCGATTCTGGAAGACATCGCTGCCGAATACAAAGGCAAATTAGATGTCTATAAGGTGAATACGGAAGAAGAGCAGGAGTTAGCGTCGGTTTTCGGAATTCGCAGTATTCCCTCAATCTTATTTGTTCCGAAAGAGGGACAACCACAGATGGCTGTGGGGGCACTGCCCAAGCAAAGTTTTGAAAAGGCGATTCAGGATGTTTTCGGAATCGTTAAAGAGCAGGTATCAGTAAAATAAACACCTGTTTTAAATAGTACCCTAACTTAACTAACAACACATATTTTCCTTGATACTTGCTCAATAATTGTGTATTATTGAGCGAATGTTATTTTAATTGGTATTAAGATTATTCCTTCGGCAAGTATATTAAAGTAAAGATTCGATTCATAATAGTTATAAGAAAGTGGGGTTTAAGATAGATACAATAAAAAATCGGCATCGTACTTTACTAACTATCTGATTATTAATCATATATAGGAGGTTGACGTGGATCAGAAAGAAGTTCAGGAAAGGGTTATCAAGGTGGTCGCGAAGGTGCTGAAAATGGATAGTACGGCAATAGCGCCGGAAGCCAATTTTATTTTTGATTTGGGTGCCGACTCTATGCAGAGTCTCGAGCTGGTCGCCGGCTTTGAAGAGGAGTTTGGTATCGAAATGGATGAAGATAAGGCGCTCTCCGTACAAACTGTTGCCGACGCAGTTGATTTCATCAAAGGCTATTTGTAAACATAGAAACGGGGTATAAATGACATCCAAGTCAGGGATACATGAAAAAAATCTGGAAAAGATATTTTATCCGGATTCGGTAGCAATTATTGGCGCAAATAAAGTTCGCGGTACAGTTCCACATGATATCCTGGACAATATTCTGAAAGCCGATTTCAATGGCATCGTATTTCCGGTAAGTCCGAAAGAGAAGTTCATTGCGGGCATCAAAGCCTATAAATATGTGCTTGACATCGAAGACCCCGTTGACCTGGCGATTCTGGTATTTCCGGCATCGGTCTGTCACATGGCGTTGGAGCAGTGTGGACAGAAGGGCATCAAGTCGGCGATAATCATTTCTGCCGGTTTCAAGGAGGTTGGCGGTGAAGGCGTTGAGCGGGAGAACCAGATTAAGGCGATTGCTGATAAGTACGGGCTGTCTTTCATTGGTCCAAACTGTTTAGGAGTAATCAACACCGACCCCCAGTCACGGATTAATGCCTCCTTTGCCCGTAAAATGCCTGAGGAGGGCAGTATTGCCTTTTTATCACAGAGCGGAGCACTCTGTACGGCAGTCCTTGACTATGCCCAGGCGAAGCATATTGGTTTTTCGAAATTTATCAGCTTTGGCAATAAAGCCGATATCAGCGAAATTGATCTGTTATATTATCTGAAAGATGATCCAAAAACGAAAGTCATCCTGATGTATCTCGAAGAGGTTTCTAACGGGAACGCACTGATGAAAGCCGCCCGCGATGTGATTGCCGGGAGTGGTAAACCGATTCTGATTCTGAAATCGGGACGCACCAGCGAAGGTGCTTCCGCTGCCGCTTCGCATACCGGTTCGTTGGCTGGCAGCGATGAAATTTGCGCTGCTGCTTTCCGGCAAGCCGGGATAATCCGCTGCAGCGACATTGAAGAGATGTTTAATATTGCCATCGCTTTCGCTTACCAGCCACCGCCCAACACAAACAATATTGCGATTATTACCAATGCCGGCGGTCCCGGTGTGCTGGCGACTGACGCCGCGATTCATGACGGTCTGAAGCTGGCGACTTTTGCCGATAAAACAACAGCAATCCTGAAAAAAAACCTGCCCAGGACCGCCAATATCAACAATCCGGTTGATGTAATCGGTGATGCCCGTGCCGACCGTTACAACATTGCTCTCTCGGCTGCCTTCGACGATCCGGCGGTTGAGGCAGTTTTTGTAATCCTGACGCCGCAGTCCATGACCGAGATTGATCTGATTGCCCGGGAAGTGGCGAAAGTTTCCAGCCATTATGACAAACCGGTCTATGCCTCCTTTATGGGGGAAGCCGATGTGCAGGAGGGGATTGAGGTTTTGCAGCGCAACAAAATCCCACATTATCCTCTGCCGGAGGATATGTGCAAGGCAGTCGCCACGGTATATAAATTTCACCAGGAAAAACACGACGCCGGGGACAACATCGCTTCTTTTGATGATGTCCGGATTGACAATGCAAGAGCCATTCTGGAGCACGCCGCCGCCCAAAATGAACCGTTTTTAACGGAGGATACTGCTCTGAAAGTGTTTGCCGCTTACGGATTGCCGGTCATGGAATCCTATCTGGCAACCAATCAAGAAGAGGCGGTTCAGTTTGCCGAGAAGAGTTCGTATCCGGTTGTCATGAAGGTCATGTCGCAGGATATTATTCATAAATATGATCTTGGCGGGGTCGCATTGGATTTGAAAAGTGCAACGGAGGTGGAGGCAGCCTACAACACGATGATGAATAATATTCGCACCAGGCAACCGGATGCAAATATTAAAGGCGTTTTGGTAAGGAAAATGATTCCCAAAGGTCAGGAGGTGATTCTCGGCGTCAAGCGCGATCCCTCTTTTAATTCGGTGCTCATGTTCGGATTGGGTGGAATCTTCGTCGAGGTATTTCGGGATGTCAGCTTCAGGATTGCGCCGGTCAGCGAGCGCGAGGCGTGTGCCATGATTGATGAAACCAAATCGTCGGCGCTGCTAAAAGGTGCCCGTGGACAGGCGATCAGAGACATTCCGGCGGTGGTAGAAGCCATTCAGCGGCTTTCCCAGCTGGCGTGCGATTGTCCGCAAATTAAGGAGCTGGATATCAACCCGTTGATTGTTCTCGAAGAGGGACGGGGCTGTTTTGTCGCCGACGCCAAAATTATGATTAACCATACTGTTAAATCATCATAGAAAGGGAGATCTATGCGAATATTAATCCATGAAAATTATGAAAGACTCAGCAAATGGGTAGCTCATTACGTTGCTCACAAGATCAACGCCGCCCAGCCAACCGCCGCTAAACCTTTCGTACTGGGATTGCCCACCGGTTCTTCACCTATCGGAACTTATCAGGAATTAATCAATTTGTACAAACAGGGGAAAGTATCGTTTAAGCATGTGGTTACTTTTAATATGGATGAGTATGTCGGACTGCCTGAGGATCATCCGGAAAGTTATCACTACTTTATGTGGGACAAACTGTTTCGCCATATTGATATCCCGAAAGAAAGTATCAATATTTTAAACGGTAATGCCACCGACCTGGAGCTGGAATGCCAGGAATATGAAGAAAAAATCAAAAAAACCGGCGGAATCAATCTGTTTCTGGGCGGGATCGGACCCGATGGACATATTGCCTTTAATGAACCCGGGTCCTCTCTGAATTCTAAAACACGTATTAAGACTCTGACCTACGATACCATTCTTGCCAATTCCCGCTTTTTTGACAATGACATCAACAAGGTGCCCAAGACAGCCTTGACAGTGGGCGTGGGTACCGTCATGGCGGCAGAGGAGGTGCTGATCATCATTAATGGTTATAAAAAGGGGCGGGCTCTGCAGAAAGTCGTCGAAGAGGGGATCAACCATATGTGGACGGTTTCAATGCTGCAGCTTCATGAGCACGGCATTATCTGTTGCGACGAAGAATCCACGATGGAACTCAAAGTCGGAACGGTCAGATATTTCAAAGATATTGAGCGCCAGACGCTGGCGGAACTACCAAAGATTTGATGGAATGGTGATGACCCTACGAAAACTGACTGAGAATGAAGTCAAAATCCTGAAATCTCAGGGTTGTACAGCCGCTGACTGGAACGCGATCAGTGTCGAAGCTCAATTTCGTACCGAGACCGTCAGAAATGTCAATTTTTACGGGAATATCAGCATCGGAAAATTAAGTGGTAAAAAAGCACTTCGGGGCGGCAGCGAAATTGAATGCGGTATTTATAACAGTCACCTGTCACACTGTAAGGTCGGAGATAACTGCCTGATTATCAATGTTGCCAATCTGGCGAATTACGATATTTCAGATGATACTGTAATAGAAAACTGTAACTCTATTGTAACAGAGGGTTTTAGCGGTTTTGGCAATGGTGTGGAATTGGATGTATTAAATGAAGGTGGCGCTCGAACATTACCGATCTTTGACTGCTTATCGGCGCAGCTGGCTTATCTGCTGGTGAACTATCGCCACGATCAGAAATTTATTGAGCGCCTCCTGGCGATGATCGCGGAGTATTGTGCTGCGAAAAAATCCCGGCGGGGTTTCATCGGTGCGGGTAGCGTGATTCGCCATTCCGGCATTATTCGAAATGTTCGATTCGGCGAGAATTCCCTGATTGAAAATGTCACCCGCCTTGAGGAGGGCACCGTGGGCAGCAATCGGGAGGCGCCGGTTTATATCGGTGATGCGGTGATAGCGAAGGAATTTATAATCCAGTCGGGGACGAAAATAGACGGCGGCGCACTGCTGGATCGCTGTTTCGTTGGGCAGAGTGTCAAAATCGGCAAACAGTATTCCGCCGAAAATTCAGCATTTTTCTGTAATTGCGAAGGCTTTCACGGTGAAGCCTGTAGTATTTTCGCCGGTCCCTATAGTGTGACGCATCATAAGTCTACACTGCTGATTGCCGGACTGTTCTCTTTTTACAATGCCGGCAGCGGGACGAATCAGAGCAATCATATGTATAAACTCGGTCCGGTTCATCAGGGCATTCTGGAGAGAGGTTCAAAAACCGGTTCCTTTTCCTATATGCTCTGGCCATCGCGTGTTGGAGCATTTTCCGTCGTGACCGGCAAGCATACTGCCAATTTCGACGCTTCTGATTTTCCCTTTTCATATATCACGGAAGAGAACGGCAAGACCCAATTAACACCGGCGATGAATCTCTTTACCGTCGGGACACGCCGGGATTCGGCAAAATGGCTGGCACGTGACCGACGTAACGATCCTGTGAAATACGACCTGATTCATTTTGATCTGTTCAATCCATATACCGTTGGTAAAATGGTCCGAGCGAAGGCGTTGCTGGAAGAATTATCGGAAAATACGTCTAAAGAACAGGAATTTATTCATCATAAAGGCTGTTATATTAAGCGTTTATTGCTCAGAACCTGTGCGAAATACTACGATATAGCGATTAAGATTTATATTGGTAACGAACTAATCAGGCGGGTTCGAAGTGCAGGCTCCGTTGCCGAATTAAAAAGCCAGATTTTCGAGGTTAATCCCGAATTCGGGAAGTGGATTGACCTGGCTGGAATGCTAATCGAGAAAAGCACACTAAGCGACCTGATTGACAGAGTAACTGATCAGCAGTTTGATTCAGTGGAGTCTCTGACGGGTTCTCTTAGGAATATTTATGATAATTATGCAAATCAGAACTGGAAGTGGACCTGCGGGCTGATTACGCAGCGCTTTGGCAAAGATATCTCCGAAATCGGCAACGCTGAAATCGGACGGATTATTTCGGATTGGGAAAGTGCCGGTATCAAATTCAACAACATGATCCTGAAAGATGCAGCGAAGGAATTCGATCAGAACGCCCGCATTGCCTATGGTATTGACTGTGAAGATGAAGACACAATTCTGGCTGATTTTACCGCGGTTCGGGGGAATTATGAGAGCAATTCTTTCGTGAAAGAGCTGCAGCTGGAAAATGAATCAATCGCAATAACAGCCCGGGAATTGTTAAGCAAATTCGAGATTACTAATTCAGGCTGAAGCCTAAAATAATCTTTCATACACCACGTCGCAGGAGCGACGTGACGAGTGGAAAAATGAAGTGCTCACTGCGACAGCCAAGGAATTGTTAAGTAAATTCAATCTCACTAATAGAGGCTGAAGCATAATAAAAAATATCTTTGTGTTTTTTTGTCTATGTGGTGCCTACAACTCAGGCAGAACTCAGCTTAGAACAGAGTCACAAGAAACAGGCTGATGGACGGAATATAGGTGATTAGCAGCAGGGCAATCAATAAAATCGCCAGAAACGGCAGACTGACGCGGTAGAAATAGAGGATTGACTTTTTAAACCGAAAGCTGGAAATAAACAGATTCAACCCGATCGGCGGCGTCAAATAGCCGATCTCCAGATTTGTTAAAAAAATGATTCCGAGGTGCACCGGATCAATACCGTAGCTGACGGCAATCGGCACGATCAGCGGTACGACGATAATAATTGCCGAGAAAATATCCAGTAACGCTCCTGTCACCAGCAGAAATCCGTTCAAAAGCAAGAGAAATGTAAATTTCGAACTGATCACCGACCTGATCCAGATCAGTACCGTCTGAGGGATTTGGGCGTCAATGAAAAACGCTGTCAATCCCATTGAAGTACTCAGGATAATCATGATTCCGCCGACCAATTGTACCGTATTGCGTACGACAGGATACAGATCGGTACGGATTTTCAGGTCCTTATTCAGAAAAAATTCAACGATGAGTACATAAAAAGCTGTGATGGAGCTGGCTTCCACGGCGGTGATAAAGCCACCGTAAATTCCACCGATAATGATGATCGGGATCGGGATTTCCCATTTAGCATTGTGAAGAGCATTCAGTACTTTTCTCCAGGAAAATTCGGAACGCCGAACGGTTCGATTCGTATCCTGTTTAACTGCATAGAGCGAAAGCAGCAGGATGATCAGCAGTCCGGGTAATATACCGGCAAGAAAGAGCTTGTCAATAGAGACTGAAGCGACCACACCAAAAAGAATTAGCGGCAGGCTGGGCGGAAACAGGAGTCCCAGCGATCCGGAACAGGTGATCAAGCCGTAAGAAAATTTTTCATTGTACTGTTGCTTGTTCAAAATCGGATAAATCAGTCCGCCGATGGCAATAATAGTGATCCCGGAAGCACCGGTGAAACAGGTAAACAGCGCACAGGTGATCAAGGCCACAATTGCCACGCCGCCGGGCAGCCAGCCGAGTACCGCATCCGCCAGGTTCAAGAGCCGTTTCGGTGCTTTGCTCTCGGCTAACACATATCCAGCCAGGGTAAAGAGTGGAATCGCCAGCAGAGTGGGAGCAGAGGCAATCCGGTACAGCTCCACAATAACCACTGTCGGATCAATGCCACTGTGAATAAATTGCATTGCCGCTGTGAAGCCGATTGCAGAAAACAATGGCAGACCGATGCTGATGAGGAAGAGCACCAGGAAAGTAACGGAGAATGCCATCAGAAAGCCTCCTGCTCATCATTTTTGCGGTCGAGTATCCGGAGAGGAAAGCAAAATGCCAGTAGGAAAAAACCGATGGGAATGATGATTTCGATGATCCAGGCGGGAATAACACCGGCAATCACGGATTCCAGTTCAATTTCAAGGGATAAAAACCGAATTCCCAACCAGGCAAGGAACAGGCATATCAGAGAAGTGGTTGCCGCCAGAAACCATTCCAGACAAGCCTTCAGTTTGCCTTTGGTAAAGCGCGGCAAAATATCAATGGAGATATGCTTTCCCCGTAAGGTTGTCAGTGAGGCGCCGACAAAGGCGATCCAAAGAACGGCGTTACGCATCAACTCCTCAAAGGCGTTAAATCCGAGGGAAAAGAAATTCCTTAGAATAACTTGGGTAAACGCCAACACCACCAGCGTCAGCATCAGGATAACCGCTGTCCAACCGGTTATTTTTTCGATAAAGAGTCGGATTTTATGAACCATGGTTTTGCCTGTATTCATTCAGCAACCGGATTACTTTATCAAGCAGTTCCTGAGAGTAAAGCTCACCGACCAGTTTTTCCCGAACCTGAACACCAGCGGCGTTAAATTCATCAATAGCGGCTTGATTTTCCGGCAGAATGAGCTTAAGTCCGGCTTCCTGAAGCACCTCCAGCGATTCCAGATTATCCTGGCGACTAGAGACGACGATCCGGCGCATGCTTTTCTGCGTTTCTTCAATGAGTATTTGACGTAAATCATCGGGCATGGAATTTAATTTTCGGGTGGTCATCAGAACCGCACCAACAGAATTGGTCAGCGGGTAGTTCAAAATGTAATTGGTTCGGACATACCATTGCAAAGCCAAAACGCCATAGGGTGAAATATAAACACCGTCCAGCATTCCGGTCTGCAATGCCGTATGAACATCGGTCACCTCCAAGGGAACCGAGGGAATATTCATCACGTCGAAAGTTGCTTTTGCCAGCGGATCACCTTTCCAGAGCCACATCGTGACATTCTTGAAATCGGCGATGTTTCTAACCGGTTTCTTGGTAAAAAGATAGACAAAACCGACCTCCGCCCAGCCGACCAGGAAAAAGCCCTTTTCCTCAAATTTTTTCTGAAATTCGTCCAGAAGATTACCGTAAACATAATCTACTTCTTCGCTATTTCGGAAGAGGAAGGGCAGGTCCAGAATCCGGACTTCCGGCACGATATCACCCAATCCGACACCGGTGAAGGTTCCGGCGTCAATCTGCCCCAGCTTCATTTTACGCAGAACGTCCTTTTCGCTGCCCTGAACCGCGTTGGCGTAAATTTTAAAGGTTATCTGATTGTTGGTCAGTTCGGCAACATTTTTTTCGAAAGTATGCATCTCCTGCATCCAGATGGAGCCCTCGGGCGCGACTGTCGCCATTTTGATTGTATAACTCTTTTGACTTAAAAGAGCGATTGGAATCAGCCAGATTGAAAAGAATTTTTGAAGTTTCATAGCGCCTCGTATTTATTACCAGTATTGATCCTGATTATCAATGAGCACCGCCGTCTTCTTTTTTGCCAGAGAATTCATCAGGCGGATTTCCGGATACTGATCAATATCTAGATCAACGATTTCCCGGATTAGTTGATAGAAGAGGTTACGATCCTGGACCTGAACGGCATAATACCGCGCCAGGAAGTATTTCGTCATATAAAATTTATTGCCGGTCAATTCCAGATTCCGCTCATAATGTTTGCGTCCCTTTTCGGGATTCCCACCCAGCAGCGGCGGACGGGCGGCATAGAAGGTTCCGTAAAACAGATGCACGCCGGCGAAATTGTAACTTTCATCCAATTCCAGCACCCGCTGCATAATCATTTCCACCTTGGATAGATTCAGGAGCATGCGCGGATTGTCCAGATTTTGCAGTACCAGTGAACCCCAGTTATAGCCCAGCCAGAAGAGAGAGGGTACCTCTTTGCTGGTGTATTTTGTCAATAGAATTTCCAGATCTTGCGGTTTAATATCAGGTTTAAAGGCTAACTTTTCGGGCAGTGACCGGAAGGCATAATCCAATCCCCGCTGATACAATCGCGCCGCCCGCTGTGGATTTTCATCCTCCACAAATGCCATAGCAAAGGCACCGAAGCCCTGAGCCGCCAGAAGATTCAGTTCGGGGTTGTCCGGATCACGCTGCAACAACAGCTCAATTATTTTCAGATTATTCGCCATAAACTGTTCGGCAATTTCCAGATCACCTTCCGCGTAGATGACTTCGATGCCCGATTCCATAAAACCGCCGGCGGCATTAATCACCAGCCGGTTGAGGCTGCAGGATGTCATCAACGTCATCAAACCGAGTATTAGAGGAAGTGTCCTTTGATTCATGCTATATCATTCAACCTTCATTATTTATACAATGTATCACTGACGATAGCGGTGCAGCTTTTGATCTTCTTCACTAGCCATAGTCACCTTGATGCGACCAACCCAGATTTCAAAATCTGAAGCCACGGGTAGATAGGTCGGGTCATCCCTGAACCAGCCCCAGAAATTTCCTGTGAAGCCGACAATCCCTTTATAAAACAGCTCACCGCTGACCCGGAAGACATTCTCCGTTTGTCCCCGCACCATGATGGGTTCCTTGATATTGTCAAAGCGGATATCAGACAATACAAAGGTTTCGTCAATAGTGGTCAAAACAATTTCGCGACGACTCTCACTGACCACCTGGCGGGCGTAAAATAGAATTGAAGTGCCGTCAATGCAGTCTCTGGGTAAATACTTTTCAAGATAATCAATATGTCCGTCTTCGTGTACGGTACGGCATTTGAAAAGCCCTTTAGCCCGGTCGTAATCGTAGACTTTGTCGGCGACGATGGTATTTTCACGCTGATGCAGGAAATGGCGCAGAGTCTGCTTTGTGGATTGATCAATAATCGTTATATAGTCACTGTGCAACGACGCAATAAAAGCCAATGCAGGATTTGAGTCCATGCTGAACTGGACTTTATAGGCATCAATTCCATTATATTGCAATTCTTCCAGCACTACCGTATGGAGTTCACCCACCCGTATAGGGCCCCAATGTACGCTGTAGACATATTCCTCACCGACAGGCAAAAAGTGCGATTCCTCGCCCCGTGGCGGGATTGGTTCCAGCCGGTTTGTCCAGTATTTGTGTATCTGGTGATTGTCCAGAAATTTCTTAACCTGCGGATAGTAGGGATGCCGGGGATACAGATAGGCAAACAGCCCGTAAAACTCAAGCGCCTTTTTCAGGTTATTTGATAACTCATAGGCTTTTGCCAGATAGTAGATAATTTCTGCATCGTGACTGTAGACGAAGCCCTTATCCAAAATGTCAATGGCTTTATCCAGCTGTTTGATTTCGATGTACAGCTGACCGAGTAGCGCATAGGAGAAGGTATAGAGTTTGAAAGCTGAGATGGCATCTTCCAGGTAATCAATGGCGGCTTCGTAGTTTTTCCGTTCATAAAGCACTTTACCCATGAAGTAGTTGGGCAATTCCCGATGCGGATGGTTTTTGATGGATTGTTTAAGGGCATTCAGACTGTTGCGGACATTGCGGCGTTCATATTCGAGCTTGCCTTTCAGATAGAGCGCCGGTCCATATTTTGGATTAATGGACAGTGCTAAATTGAGATACTTATCGGTCCCGGTCAAATCACCCTGTTGAAAGGAGATAAAGGCAACATTAAAAGCCGCAACCTCTTTCTGTCGGGCTGTATCTATTTCAGCAATGTACAGCTCTTTCGCTTTTTCGGGATGATCGAGCAACCATTCACGCTGGGCGGGGCTGAGTTGTACCTCGGGTGTATCAAGAATTGATGCTTTGAGAGAGACAAAAAGTGAAAAGAAAAGTGCCAGAATCGCTAATTGTGTAATTTTCGGTCGCTGCATCATAAAAACAGTTTGTTTTTTATGATTGAAATTTATATCCTTTATGCCGAAAGTCAAATAATTTGGTTTTCAAAATTGGAAAATTATCGGAAGCAACGAACAGATTCGGCGTTCAATTTTGCTTTGCTTGTCAGGCGGTCGCTCATTGTGGTGATTGCCGCGGCACTTTTTGCCCTGCTGTTTAATCATTTTTCGCCCCGCGGGATTCCTTTAATTACGCCGCACAGACAAATTGTTGCCGGCGCCAGGCAGACAAAGGTGCCGATTTTCCAGAATCGCCGGCAAATTCTGGCATCCCGTCAGAATGTCAGCATCCACGCACCTGAGGAAATTGATCTGGAAACGGCATACCGGCATTTTCAAAATTACAGTGCAATATTTGTTGATACCCGGAGCGCCGCTGATTATCGTGCCGGGCATATCCCCCGGGCGGTGTCCATTCCTCTGGAAACGCTGGACTATTCCGCTGATCTGTTGCCCGATTTACCCAGGAACGAAACCCTGATCAGCTATTGCGACGGCGAAGAATGTGCCCAAAGCATTGACATGGCGGTACTGCTAAGTGAGCTGGGTTTTACCGATGTCTATTTCTTTTTCGGCGGTTGGGATCGGTGGCAAAGTGCGGGTTACCCGATCAGTGTCGGAGACCAGTCATGAGACAGCGTGACTTTCATTTTTATTTGCGAATTGTGGTGCGGGTAATTCTCGGATTTTTGTTTCTCTATGCAGCGCTGGATAAAATCACTAATCCGCAAAAATTCGCGGAAATTATCTACAATTACCGGCTGCTGCCGATTGAGTTATTAAATCTTTGTGCGGTTATCGTGCCCTGGCTGGAAGCCTTTATCGGGCTGGCGCTGCTGCTGGGTATCTGGGTCGAGACGGCGGCATTATTATTGAGCGGGATTACCGTTATCTTTATCATTTTGATCATCAGCGCCATTCTGCGCGGGCTGGATATCGAATGCGGCTGTTTTTCGCTGGATGCAGCCGGATCGCTGGTCAGCTGGAAACGGGTGGCTGAGGATATCTTGATTCTGGCAGGGGGTATCTATCTTTTTAGTATTCAAAAATAGTGTTTATCGCTAATAAAATTATGAACTGCAAATGCAGCCGGAGGATGATTATCTCCTTTTCATTATTATACTTCGCCAAATGTCTTTGATAAGTGTGATCAAACTTACAATAATAATGAAAAATTCGAGTCGCCCCAAGAACATTCCAATCATTTCTATCCATAATATTGAAGGAGACATATGCACGGAAGTAACTCCGATTGACAATCCTACTGTACCAAGCGCTGATGCAAATTCAAACAAGGCATCTCTTAGCGGAATTCCATGCAGAACGATTGCGAAAGTTCCCAGAAAATAAGTAAGCAGGTATAAAAACAGGAAAAGGGAGATGGTTTTTATCTGTCGCTCGCTGATAAAATATTTTCGGTCTGATTCCCAAATATAAGGCTGAATTATTGCATTCGGCGGATATAACCACTTGCGAATTTCCCAAACCAGAGCCTTTAGCAATATATATATTCGATACTGCTTTATGCCACCGGCAGTAGAACAGGCTCCACCGCCAATGAGCATAAGGATTATTAACAGCGTTAATCCGCCATCATTCCAGGTATTATAGGAGACAGTGGAAAAACCGGTGGTAGTCAATGCACTGACCACCTCGAAAATTGCGACCCGGATACTTTTTGATATATTCCCATATAGAATAGTGGTGGAATGGAAGAACAGAATTACAGCTCCGATAATTAATAAAAATGCGAATAAACGCACCTCACCATTTTTTAAAAAGGCACGGAATCTAAGTTGCAAAAGCAGGTAAGCAATAATGAAATTCAAATTACCAAAAATCATTAAAATAATGGTTACTGCCTCAATGGCTGGTGAATTCCAGTGACCGATACTATTTGGTTTGGGTGGAAAAGCCACCGGTTGAAATTGCACAAAAAGTGTGGTTAATGGCGTTAAAAAATGACATACCTGCTAAAACATAGGTGATAACCCCAAAGATCAAATAGATCATATAAATCAACATCACTATTTGAGCCGATCGTCTGACTTGGGGAACCAGCTGATCACTGCGTCCTTCAGCTTTTGACAGTCCTGAGCCCGATATTCCTGTCAATGCTGCAACCATCATAATGGCAAAACCGGCTCCACCTGCGAGTTGTATAATACTCCGCCATAAAAGGATAATATGCGGTGATTCTGAAACATTAATAACGGATAAACCGGTGGTCGTCCAACCGCTCACAGATTCGAATAATGCCTGTGGAAAACCTATCTTCAGAATTATGATAAATGGAATTGCCGAACTCAGAAAGGCGATCAGCCAGGCTAATAATACGATTACACCTGCTTCATGGGTTAACAAGGGATGCGAATGAATCTTAGCAAATCTGATATAAAATAATCCGCCAAGTACGATTAGAGGAATACCCGGAATAATAAATGCATTTATATATTCAATTTCAGATGGGAAAAAAGGAATTGCCAGTAATGGAGTCAGTAGTAATCCACCGATAATGATAAAAACAAATCCCAGATGAGAACCAATCGAGCGGTATTTTTCTATCAGGATTTGATCAAAACGCATCGGCTAATCTTATTTTTCACCCGTCAATAATCGGATGACCTTGCTGTGTTCCGTCGGTCTATTCAGGACAATCAGCTGGTCATCTGCCTGCAAGGTTGTCGAACCTCTTGGAATAATCGGATTCACGTTTCTAATAATTACAGCAATGAGTGTATTTTCAGGCATAGAGATATCCGAGAGATTCTTATTAAGGATTGGTGATGCCGGTGTCAATTTTACTTTTGTGAAATTAACTTTACCCTCTGCCAGTGATAAAAGGTTGGTTACATCATCATAGCCGGTTTTTTCTTCGATAAGTGAGGTTAAAATGCGGTTGATTGACAATACCTTTTCCACACCCAATTGGTTGAATATGAATTCATTATCCGGATCGTCAACCAGTGTAAAAATTTTTGGAATATTAAATATTGTTTGAGATAACTGACAGATGACCAGATTATCATGGTCATTTAGGGTAATCACAAAGATTGCATCGGCTGAGCTGGCACCCGCCTGCTCTAATATTTTTTTATTACTTGCGTCACTGTTGATAATTACCGCCTTCAGTTTACGAGCCAGATGCGTACACTCATTGTGATTACGATTGATTATAGTTATGTGGTGACCTTTTGATGTAAGCGACCGGCTGAGATAGTAGACCGAATTGCCACCCCCCACAATTATATATTTCATTGTATATCCTTATCCTCGTCTAGGATTGTCTTTATCATCAGATCACCTGTTAATGTCGTTGGGCAAATGGTTTCGATATCTTTCAGTAAATTAAAATCATTGAGACTGGGATCGAAAATTCTGGAAATTACACGGGGTACTTTAAAAATATTCCGGGCAATTTGGGCGCACATAATATTGATGTTGTCATCTCTGGTGGTGGCGATAACAATGTCTGCCTTATGAATTTTGGCTTGATGCAGCACAGCCGTTTCCACAGGATTTCCTTCGATTTTAAAACCACTGAAATTTCTGTCCAACAGTAAGAATGAAGCCTCATCTTCGTCAATAACAACGACGCTGTGTCCTTTTTCACTGAGGCGATTGGCAAGAAAGGCTCCAAGTCTGCTGCATCCCAGAACCAGAGCGTATAAGGAACGTTTGGTCATAAGAGATTATTCCCGAATAGTCCGATTATCACGATACTCGGTGACCCGATCAAGATTTTTCCTTGCCGGTGTAAATGTTGGGTCCAGCGCCAGCGCCGCACGGTATTTTTTCTGAGCCTCCAGGATATTGCCCTGTACTTCATAGAGCAGACCAAAAAATTAAATCCGTCGGGATTGGAGGGATTTAGGGATATCGCTTTCTTTAAATGAGAGGCAGCCGCATCGAAATGACGTTCATTGATACTTTTTTTCGCCAATTCGATGAAAATATTATAATCAGCGGGATTACTCTCATCGAGTGATTTTCGTTCCATTATTTTTGTCACAAGATCGCGAATTTCATCAGGAGTGAAGGGTTTTTGGAGAAAATCAATGGCACCTAATTTCATCGCTTCCACGGCAGATTCAATCGTCCCATGCGCCGTAATGATAATCACAGCAATATCTGGTCGTGACTGTCGGATTTTTCGTAAGACTTCAATTCCATCAATAGAGGCAGTTTAATATCCAGTAAGACTAATTTGAACTCTTTATTCTCAATTTTTTCGAGAGCTTCTTCGCCGGTGATAGCGGTTTCAGTATCAAATCCCATAGGTTTCAGTGAGTGCGATAACGTCAGACGAATGTTTTTTTCATCATCAACTATTAAAACCGATGATTGTTCTTCCATATAATTACTCCTTGTTTAGATAGGCTGATGGGATAGTGAAAGTGAATTTACTGCCCTTGCCGGGTTCTGAGTCAACCCAAATAGTACCACCATGAGCACGAACAATTTCGCGACAGATTTCCAGTCCCAGACCTGTTCCGCCGGTACTGCGTTCGTTTTTGACCTGCACGAACTTATCGAAGATTTTCGCCTGGTGTTCCGGGGGGATCCCAGCTCCCGTATCCTCGACTGACAAATATACAATTCTCGAGTAAATCCCGGCATTTAACCTGATCGTCCCCCCGGAATCGGTATATCGTAAAGCGTTCCCGATTAAATTCGTCAGAACCCAGATTATTTTTGACGGATCTGCTTTTACGATTATTTTTTCAGACGGCGTATTTACTTCAAAACGGATTCCTTTTTCCTCTGCCTGACTGACCATGACCTTTTGAGCGCGTTGAAACAGACTATTGACCGCAACGTCTTGAAACTCCATCTGCATTTTCCCGGCTTCGATTTTTGATAAGTCCAGTAAATCATCCACCAGGGAACGTAATCGCTGTTGTTCTTCATCGGCGGCGTTGAGTAATTCTCTCTGATCATCATTCAACTTATCGGAAAGCTGCTCAATCAGCAGTTTTATACTCATACCCATACTAGTCAGGGGAGTGCGCAGTTAATGAGAAGCCGCCATGACAAATTCGCTTTTTAATTTCTCAAGTTCTTTTAATCGGGTAACATTTTTCAACAGGAGCACAACCCCAAGCAGCTGACCTTGCTTCTCCAAAACCGGGAGAATCGAAAACTGGTAATATGATGTTTGACCGTCCTTATCAATTGAAATGACATTTTGCAATTCATCAATATTATGGGTCTTGCCGGATTCCATGGTTTTTTTGATGGATGCAAATATCTCATCCCGTTTCAGAATCTCTAAAAAATGTAAACCAATCACATTTTCGGTATTTTTCCCAATTATTTGCTGAGCAGCCGGATTCATGTTTACAATTTTATAATCACTGTCAACGACAAATAATCCATCATCAATGCTTCGCAGGATTGCGTCACTTTTCTTTTTTTACTGAAAATTTGACGGATGTTAAGGTCATGGAACGATTTTACCTGCCGGACCATAGTATTAAAACTCTGCCCGAGCTGACCGAGTTCGTCACTGGAGCCAGCCGGAACCGTGACGTCATAATTGCCGCCAGCTACCTGTTCGGTGGCTTCGATCATCTGGCGTAGTGGTCGTACAATCAAGCGGGAGAGGATCAGACTAAAGATCATGCCGACAATCAAGGCAGACAGACCGATAACCGACATCGAAAAGAGAGCCCGGCGGGCGATTGATTGGGCTTTTTCACTGGCTGTAAACATGGTCATTTGGTTTATTTCGCGTAAGCTGATACAACTCTCGCGGACCTTATTAAATAGCGGCAGAACAGTTTCGTGATAATATTCTGCAACATCCGTGCTATGCGAATTGAAAAGCAGTCTTAAGTGCGAAAAACAGTTCAAATACTGATCATAACTGCTGTCCAGGTTAGCAATAATATCGGATTCTCCGACGATTGTAATGTTATCTTTCGCCCGGGCAAACCACTGCAGAAAATGACTGATATTCTTTTGAAACTGAGAATTTCCCTCATTATGGTATCCGGTCATTATTAGCAGAATGGCACTGTCCTGACGTTCTATGGCATCAATCATATTTTCAGCGGCAATAATACTTTTATAGTTTTCACTGAGAATAGAATCACTTGCGCGACCCAATTCATCCAGGTTTATAAAAGCCCATGTCAGGACAGCAACCAGAAGAACCAGCACGAGGCTGTATCCGCCTAAGATTTTTTTCTGAAGTGACCAGTTGAGCCGCATAAAATATCTCCGTTTAAACATAGTATTTTTTTTTTCAAGAAAATAAATAATAAACTTTACACCGGTTGTTATCGAAGAAGGGATTTAAATATGACGGTCATTTTATTGATATTAATTGGCGGATTTATCCTGCTCATCAAAGGTGCCGGCTG